>Ga0116193_1001437_pt1 | contig 19679 bp, 18 predicted proteins | sample AD_UKC115_MetaG_FD_89892 | JGI IMG/M metagenome (GOLD analysis project Ga0116193, IMG submission 89892) | Active sludge microbial communities of municipal wastewater-treating anaerobic digesters from Hong Kong - AD_UKC115_MetaG | ecosystem: Engineered > Bioreactor > Anaerobic > Digestate... | reverse complement strand
CGCATCGTATATCAGGATCTGGTAAAGATCAACAAAGCCTGCGAGAGCGGTTCTATTCTGAAGAACAAGGAGATTATCAGTGCTTATTCCTATGCCAAAAAGAACAACAAACAGATCCATCTGATGGGTCTTGTCAGTGATGGTGGCGTGCACAGCTCCTTGCAGCATCTGCTGAAGCTGACCGATATCGCCAAGGAATATGGCATCACAAAGCATTATGTACATTGCTTCATGGACGGACGTGACACGGATCCGAAGAGCGGCATCGGTTTCATCCAGACCGTGGAAGATCATCTGAAGACAACCGGCGGCAAGATTGCCAGTATCATCGGACGTTATTACGCTATGGACCGCGACAAACGCTGGAACCGTATCAAGGAGGCTTATGACCTGCTCGTTGCCGGCAAAGGCGCAGCTTTCGACGATATGCACAAAGCGATGGAAGCCTCTTACGCTGACGGCGTAACGGATGAATTCATCAAACCGATCGTTCACACAGAAAACGGCAAGCCGGTTGCTACCATCGAAGAGGGCGACGTGATCATCTTCTTCAACTTCCGTAACGACCGTGCTAAGGAACTGACCGTTGTTCTGACACAGAAAGACATGCCCGAGGAGGGAATGAAGACGATTCCGGGATTGCAGTATTACTGCATGACTCCTTATGATGCAAGCTTTACCGGCGTACATATTCTTTTCGATAAGGAAAATGTGGCCGACACATTAGGTGAATATCTCTCCAAATCCGGCAAGGCTCAACTGCATATCGCCGAGACAGAGAAATATGCCCATGTCACTTTCTTCTTCAATGGCGGCCGCGAAGCTCCGTTCGAAGGAGAGGAACGTATCTTGGTTCCGTCTCCGAAGGTTGCTACATACGACCTCAAGCCCGAAATGAGCGCCTTTGAAGTAAAGGATAAACTGGTTGAAGCTATCAACACCAAGAAGTTCGACTTCATCGTCTGCAACTATGCCAACGGCGATATGGTCGGCCATACTGGCGTTTACAAAGCTATCGAGAAGGCTGTTGTCACCATCGATTCTGTTTTGCACGACACCGTGGAAGCTGCCAAGGCCAACGATTACGAGGTAATCATCATCGCCGATCACGGTAATGCCGACCATGCTGTCAATGCAGACGGCACGCCGAACACAGCACATTCTCTGAATCCCGTTCCATTCATCTATGTCACGACCAACAAACACGCGACAGTGAAGAACGGTATCCTTGCCGATGTTGCTCCTTCCATCCTTCACATCATGGGATTGAAGCAGCCTTCCGACATGACAGGAGAAGATCTGATCAAGGATTAAAACATTCACAATCAACAAAAACGACAGAGACGCGGACTTTCCGCGTCTCTTGCCTTTTGATAGGACAAAGAATTCATCATCGCAAAATCAAAAAAAGGATAAGGTGTTCCAGATAGAAAACACATTGGTTAGTCTCGATGTCGTGGAGAAATGTTTTCTCTGCGACCTTTCGCACTGCAAAGGAGCCTGCTGTATTGAAGGCGACTCTGGCGCGCCCCTTCTCAACATCGAGCTGATGAAGCTGCAGACGATCCTTCCGACTCTCTGGAATGACCTGCTACCCGAAGCGCAAGCCTTGATCAAGAAACAGGGCATCGCCTATATCGACTGCGAAGGTGAAACTGTTACCTCCATCATCAACGGCAAGAACTGCGTTTTCACCTTCTACGATGAACAGGGCATCTGCAAATGTGCCATCGAGAAAGCGTACCGAGAAGGGAAGATTGACTTCATGAAACCGGTCTCTTGTCATCTCTATCCGCTTCGCATCAAGAATTACCGCAACTACAGCACCGTCAACTTCGATCGTTGGGAGATCTGCAAGGCGGGCGAACTGATGGGAAAACGAGAACATCTGCCGATCTATAAGTTTCTGAAAGAGCCTTTGATCCGCCGATTCGGCGAGGAATGGTACAAACAGCTGGAACTGGTGGCAACGGAATGGCTGAAGAAGAAAAAGAGAGAAGAAGAGGAATGATTCTTCCGCTATACCATATTATAATAGATAACTCGACGAATTTTCTTACCTTTGCAACCGACAAATCAAAAAGCAAATAGCGAATAATCATGAAGATAGCTTTGATAGGATATGGAAAGATGGGACACATCATCGAACGCATCGCCAAAGAACGCGGACACGAGATTGTTGCCACCATCGATATCAACAATATGCAGGACTTCGACTCTGCCTCTTTCCGCAGTGCGGATGCGGCCATCGAGTTCACGACTCCCGGAACAGCAGTGGACAACTACATGCGCTGTTTCAAGGCCGGAGTGCCGGTCGTTTCCGGAACGACAGGCTGGACCAAACGCATGGACGAAGTGAAGGAGGCTTGCCAAAAAGCCAACGGAAGCTTCTTCTATTCGTCGAACTTCAGTATCGGAGTGAACATCTTCTTCGCCGTAAACAAATACCTTGCGAAGATCATGGACAGCTTCAAGCAGTACGATGTCGAGATGACGGAAACGCACCATATCCACAAGCTCGACAAACCAAGTGGAACGGCCATCACCATTGCCGAACAGATCATCGACAACCGAAGTGACAAGACCGGTTGGGCGCTTGACAAGGCTGACAGCAAAGATGAGATTGCCATTCACGCCATCCGCGAAGGCGAAGTGCCGGGCATTCACGAAGTGAGATATACTTCGGCTGAAGACATCATCACCATTCGCCACGAGGCAAAGAACCGCGAAGGGTTTGCACTTGGAGCGGTCATGGCAGCCGAATTCATCAAAGGTAAAAAAGGAATTTTTGGAATGAACGATCTATTCAAGTTCTGATTTATAGAAAACACAATGAAAAAGTTTGCAAGAAAACAATGGATCAAATTCGCCGTTTGGGGAATTTTGTATGTGCTGTTCTGCATCTGGATGGAAAGACTGTGGCTGTTGATCGGCCTCCTCGTCATCGCCGATGCCTTTCTGACGAAATTTGTTCCTTGGGGAGCCTGGAGAAAGGTGAAGAATCCGACGCTTCGCAGTACGCTGAGCTGGATCGATGACATACTCTTCGCTCTCATCGCGGTCTATTTCATCAATCTGTTCGTCTTTCAGAACTATCAGATTCCGAGTTCTTCTCTCGAGAAGTCACTGCTCGTCGGCGATTATCTCTATGTGAGCAAAGTAAGCTACGGACCGAGAATCCCCAATACGCCGCTTTCTTTCCCACTTGTTCAGAACACATTCCCGATTCTCAACTGCAAATCCTATTTCGAATGGCCGCAATGGGATTACCGACGGATCAAAGGTACAGGCCACGTGAAGCGCAACGACATTGTCGTATTCAACTTTCCCGCCGGCGATACAATTGCCGTCAAACAGCAGAATCCGGATTACTATACGCTGATTGCTGAATATGGACGGGATCGTATTCACATGGATAAAGCCACTTTTGGTGAGATCATGTACCGTCCGATTGATCGCCGCGAGAACTTCGTCAAACGTTGTATCGGTCTGCCGGGCGATTCACTGCTGATACGTAACAACCAGGTTTATATCAATGGCGTCGCTGCCAAGAACCCGAAGAATCTTCAATTCAATTACTATTTGGAAACCGATGGTTCACTACTCAGCGACGAACAGTTTGAATTGCTTGGCGTCAGCCGTGACGACCGCACGTTGGCCAACGATGGCAACTACTACGAAAGCATGTTGACCTTCCTCGGCTTTGCGCCCGCAGCCAACGGACGCTTCAATCCGGTCTATCGTCTTCCTTTGACCAACAAAGCGCTGGCCACGGCGAAGAAGATAAGCTGCATCAAGAAGATCGTCATCGAACCCGAATCTTTGGGTGGTCCCGTTTATCCGGTCACTTACAATACTGGCTGGACGCGCGACAACTACGGACCGATTTGGATTCCGAAACGAGGTGCGACAATCCAGCTTAACGAAAAGAATCTGGCTCTGTATTTCCGGTGCATCCGCAACTATGAACACAATGATCTAGTTGTTTCCAATGGACATGCAACGATCAACGGAAAGCCGGTCACCAGCTATACGTTCAAATACGATTATTATTGGATGATGGGCGACAATCGTCACAACAGTGCCGACAGCCGCTTTTGGGGATTCGTTCCAGAAGATCATATCGTCGGCAAGCCGCTCTTGATCTGGTTGTCTCTGGACAAAGACCATTCGCTGTTCAACGGTGGAATCCGCTGGAGCAGAATGTTCAGATCCGTCAATTCCATGGTCCAATAAAAGCTGAATGATGAGAAGACCTGCTCGAACCGCCCTTCATTACGCTATTGCAGTTGTTGCCATTGTGCTCATTGTATGGGCCGTTCGCCGCTGGTGTATACAGTCGTACGTGGTTGACACCAACTCGATGGAAAACTCCATTTATCGTAATGAATGCATTCTTGTGAACAAGCTTCCGGTCAAAAACAATCCGGGACGAAACAGAGTCGTTCTGTTCACAAGTCCGCTCAAAGGTGACTCGGTCAATCCGCCACTGTTCCTCAGCCGTTGCATCGGAATGCCGGGCGACACGATCCTCGTAGGCAGCGAAAGTTATACGGTCAACGGTCATGACATTCCACGCCCGCATCGTTCACTTAACTCCTACTTTGTCTCCAACAACATTGCCGAAGTTCTGTTTCAGGAGATGAAAGAAGAGGAAATTCCAACGCGCGATCTGGAAGAGGGAACGTATGGATTCACATTGACCTTGACTTCCGACGAAGAAACTTTGCTGCGCAAAGCTCTTCCAGGAATTGCCGGGATCAACTTCTTTGCTCGCCGCATCATACCTTATCAAATCATCGTCCCGCAGAAAGGCCGCGCCTATCAGATGGACGATAAGATGCTCACTGCCTGTTGGAATGCCATCATGAAAGAGACCAACGGCGAAGCGGTCGTCGAAAATGGAAAGCTGTTCATCAAAGGGAAAGAGATGGATCAGTTCCTTTTCAGTGAAGATTATTATTGGATGCTCTCAGATAACGTCAACGATGCCGTGGATTCACGCAAACTGGGATTCGTCCCTGCTTCCGATATCACGGGTAATGCGCTGTTCATCTGGTACAGCAAAGACAAACACCGAATCTTCAGAAAGGTCGATTGACATGGATCCTGTTTATCTCTCCACAGCTTATCTCGCGCCGGTCGAATACTATGCAAAGCTGTATCAGTTCAAGACTGCACGCGTGGAACGCATGGAGAATTATCTCAAGCAGAGCTATCGCAATCGGTGCATTATAGCCGCTGCCAATGGACCGATGTCGTTGACAGTGCCCGTTGAAAAAGGCGAAGCCATCAAATGTCTTACGAAAGATATCCGGATTTCCGACCATGGCAATTGGCGCCATCTACATTGGAACACGCTGGTCTCCGCATACAACATGAGTCCTTTCTTTCCCTATTATGCCGACGACTTCGCTCCATTCTACGAAAAGCATTTCGAGTTTCTCTACGATTTCAACGAAGCTCTGCGTCAACTGATCTGTCGGCTCATCGATCTGGATGTGGAAGTGGAAGGCACTTCGGATTATCTTTTCGAAGTTAACAACGATTATAGAGAAAGCATTCGTCCGCGTCATCCTGCTCTCGATCCGGAGTTTCAAGCTGTTCCTTATTATCAAGTATTCAAAGAGAAATTCGGATTCATTCCCAACCTCAGCATCGTCGATCTTCTCTTCAACATGGGGCCCGAATCACTCATTGTTTTGAAGAACTGTATCGTCCGCAAGACGTTAAACTAATTTAAAAGTTCTCTGACATAAAGTCACGACTTAGCTCTAATTTGTATACTTTTGCTATACATCTATAGTGAATATCTATAGATAAAGTATGTTTTACTATTAAATGAATAAATTATGTCAAAGACTTATGACGATCAGATCAAGAAGGTCGAAACGCTGATTGCAGGTTACAGGAAAAATCTTTCACTTCTTAAAGACAAAGGAGTAAGCGAAGAGCGATTGAAGAAGATGGAGACAGCCATCGCCGAACTTGCCGTTTGCAATGCGGAAAACGAAAAGCTCCGCAAGGAGTTGAACGAGAAGACACACAGCGCCAGCATGAAACTGGCCGATGTCAAGGACGAATTCCAAACTTGTAAGAAGATTGTCAAGATGAATTATCCGAAAGAACAGTGGTTCCGCTTCGGAATCTCTGATCTGCGATAAAAACGTTTCATGCAATGATGGAATGACAAGGAGCAAGCCCAAAGTTTGCTCCTTTTGTTTTCCGAGAGCGAAACAATACGTTTTAAAGTATAAAACGATAATCGAACAATCGTTAGCCTAATATAGAAATGGATTGAGGTTAATTGACCCAAATATAAATTATTAAGGAATCGCAAGAGGTGAAACGACGGAAATTAGGGTTATAAACACAGCGAAGAGGATTGAAAGCTTTTTTAGTGCTTCTCAATCCCCTTCGTCCTATATTTGCTTTAATATTCTTCTTCGTTGAAGAAGAAATCTTCCTTGCTAGGATAATCCGGCCAGATATCTTCCATACATTCGTATATCTCACCATCATCTTCTATTTCCTGCAGGTTCTCGATTACTTCCAAAGGAGCGCCTGAGCGCTGTGCGTAATCAATCAGTTCGTCCTTGGTTGCTGGCCACGGCGCGTCTTCCAGATTTTGAGCTAACTCTAATGTCCAATACATAGTGTCAAAAGTTTAGAACCGCCCGTTAGCGGTTAGGTTTTTCAAATTTTCCGCAAAAGTATAATATTATTTCTTAGATACAAGAAGAATCCCAAATAATTTCTTTACCATTTTTACGGATACATTCTTTTCGCGCAAGCACAAAGAAATAATCGGAAAGACGGTTGATGAATTTTAAGACCTCAGGCTCGATCGGAGCTTTTTCGTGTAAAGTCAGAACACGACGTTCGGCACGACGACAAACTGTGCGACAGACATGCGCCAAAGCTGCTGAACGGCAACCGCTGGGCAGCAGAAAATGATGATGCTTAGGCAATGTGCTGTCGATCCGGTCAATCTCCTTTTCGATGCGTTCTATGCTCTCCTTTGTAACACGGCTTTCGATCTTATACTCCGTTTGTGTCGGATCCGTTGCCAGATAAGCTCCGATGTTAAACAGTTTGTGCTGCACGAAGAGCAGGAAGTCCAAATCGTTCTGTTCGTCCAGCTCGCTCATCAAAAGTCCGATAAACGAATTCAGTTCGTCCGTTGTGCCGTAACATTCCAGACGGATATCACTCTTCGAGACACGCACGCCGCCCACCAACGAAGTCGTTCCGTTGTCTCCTGTCTTTGTATAAATATTACTTTTCTCCATAATCAAAAATATACTTTATAATAATGTTTATGTAAATGCGAATCAAATAGAAGAATGCCGACCGACCAAAGGTCGAGCGCGACGGTCACGCCTTCTGCTTCACTTGCTTTTGCCCAGAATGCCTTCATCATTCCGTCTGCACGAATACCTTCGAAGACCATGACGCTTCTGTCGTGAACCATTTTCAAAGCCTCATCCAGCAGTTCGGGATAATGGATATGATCTTCGCGCGCTTCGAAATAGATCAGATCCGCCTGGATTTTCTCTTCTGTCAGCTTCTGCATGAGCGGAAGATACTCGCCGGTTAACAGATCGACAGGCGCACGTGCACCTTTTTCATGAACCTCTTTCGCCACATGCGCCAACCAACACTCTTTCTCCAACACAAAACTATGGACATCCTTGGCGTAAGATGTAAGATAGAGTGTGGAGAATCCAGAACCGGAACCGATCTGCACGGTTTGATGCACTTTGTAAAAGTTGGCAAGGCGAAACAGCAGTTCGCCCACCTCTTTCCGCGTGGCATATTTCATAACGACATCTGAAATCGGACACTGAACGATACCCGACGATTGTTGAGGATCTTGCCTATCGATCAGCTCTTCACGATAGAGGAAATCCTTATAAACGAGTCCGATGTCGCCATAACGATAATAAGGAAGCTTCTCTTCGATGACCTTCGTGATCAGATCGAAGACAAACGGCGAATGAACGCCGAAGCCACCCTTCTTGAATATCCACCACGGCGGACAGATCTTGTACAAAGAGTCGTGCAGAGTGCCCATCCTTTACATTCTTTTGATCCAGTCGAGCACGAGATTCGTCCAAATCGGTTTGTAGGGAAAACTATCATGGAATCCCCAGCCGTGACCGCCCATCGGGAAGATGTGAAGTTCCGATTTCACACCGTTACGCTTCAAAGCTTCGTAGAAAAGGATGCTGTTCTCGGGCGGGACAAGTCCGTCGTCATCGCTCAGCATCAGCATGGTTGGAGGCGTGGAAGTCGTAACTTGCAGTTCGTTGGAATAGGCTGCATTGTCGGCTGTCGTACGTTTCTTTCCAAGCAGATTGTCGTATGATCCGGCATGCACACAGTCCAGACGCGCAGAGATCACCGGATAGAAAAGGATACCGAAATTAGGTTTCGCCGTAGGATCAGTCGTATGAGTCAACACCGTTGAAGCAAGATGTCCACCGGCAGAGAAACCTGAAATGCCGATCTTATTCGGATCAACTCCCAACTTTCCAGACATCTGGCGGGCCAATCGAATAGCCTGTTCTGCGTCTTCCTGCGGGACTTCGCGATGGTTGTTCGGCAAGCGATAGTTCACCACAATGGCAGTAATTCCTTGTTCGGCCAGCCATTGAGCCACATCCCAACCTTCATACGTGACACAAACCACAGCATAACCTCCACCCGGACAGATCACGAGAGCTTTGCCCGTATTGTTGCTTTTGTCCGGAGAAAAGATGCACATCTCACCAAACCGTGCAACGTTTTTACCCTGCCAACTGAGCGAGTCGCTCATTCCATTCGCATGAGGCGCACCATTGGGCCAAAGAGTAACGATCTGTTTCTGTTGAGCTCCAGCCGTAAAGAATGTAAAAATAGCGAGACTGAAGAGGATGATTAGCTTTTTCATATCGATGTTGTTTTAATTTTTGTCTTCTCAATACAAATGTAACCTTTCGAATGATAAAATGTTTACTTTTGGAAGGCAAAAAACAAAACAGTGGAATTAAAGATGAATCAGACAACAGTATATTCAAAGGAAAAGAGCCGTCTCGCGGTCATGGCGTTTTATCTGGCAGAAGGATTGTGCTTTGCTTCGTGGGCGAGTCGCATTCCTGATATCAAGGAGTTTTTCTCCGTCGATTATGCATTGTATTGGGGAATGGTGCTGTTTCTGATTCCGGTCGGAAAATTCGTGGCCATTCCATTGGCAGGCTGGCTTGTTTCCAGGTTCGGTAGCCGTTCCATCATGCAGCTGAGCGTGTTAGGCTATGGCGCGGCACTTCTCGCGATCGGATTTTCTACATCTATATATATACTCGGATTCTGTCTCTTCTGCTTCGGAGTGTTCTGGAACCTCTGCGATATCTCGCTCAACACGCAAGGAATCGGCATCGAACGGCTCTATGGACGCACCATCATGGCCATTTTTCACGGCACTTGGAGTTTGGCTGCCTGCTTCGGCGCGCTGATTGGATTTGTGATGATGAATCTCGGAGAACAGCCCTGGTTTCATTTTTCGGTTGTTGCCTGCATCGTCGTCCTGCTTGTACTGCTCGGCAGACGCTATCTGATTGACGATGCGACGCCAGAAGCAAAAGAGGAGATTTCAGAAGGACAAGAAAAGCAGGAAAAGCCGCTCATGAGTTTCGTACGTCATCCCGAGATCCTCTTGTTGCAGCTCGGACTCTGCGGACTCTTCGCGCTGATCGTAGAAAGTGCCATGTTCGACTGGAGCGGCGTCTATTTCAAAGAACAGCTGAATGTTCCGGATACATTACAGATCGGATTCCTCATCTTCATGGTGATGATGGCATGCGGACGATTCCTCGCGAACTGGGCATATGGCAAGCTGGGTAAGCAACGCGTCTTGCAAGTTGCCGGATCGTTTATCTTTGCAGGATTTTTCATTTGTGCTCTACTCGGCAATCTTTTTGACAGCATGGCATTGAAGGTTGCTATCAATTCGATAGGATTTATGCTGGTTGGCCTTGGTATTTCGTGCATGGTGCCTACCATTTACAGTTTCGTAGCAGCCAAAAGTCACACGCCGGTCGGAATCGCACTCACCATTCTGTCGAGCATCAGTTTCATCGGCTCACTCATCGCTCCGCTGCTCATCGGTGCCGTTGCAAGTGCCTTCAGCTTAAGCAAAGCCTATATCGTAATAGGTCTTTTGGGACTTGCCATTCTTTTGATGACAACATTCTGCTCCGCATTCAAGAACGACACGAAGCAATAAAGGATCATTTGGTTTTCTTTTGCTTCCTCTTTTCAACAAGATGAAGGAGAAAAGTCATGTCTCCTTACCAACCGTCAAACAAAAGACATTTCATGTTACATTTTCATAGTTCCTTCGCAAAATGGCAAAATGAACAGACATCTTGTACCGTATTCTTCTTCCGTTTCCTGAAGGCCGTTCCGTTACCATTTTGTAAGCATCAATAGCCATATTCAATAGCAATAGCCCCTATTCCCTATACAAAAAGCATCATACAAGAAAAAAGTTGCTTTCGATAACAATCGAATGAGTAAAAAGCACTTTTCTTCGCGGCCTATCTTCGTTTTGACATTTGTCTACTTTTATGGCCAACTTGCTATCTAAATTTTGAAATTGTAAGGGAAGAACTATTCTTTTTGTTTGTTATTGCCACTAATATTGACATTATGATTAAACAATATGCCGTATTTAAATGGAAATTCGGTAACATTATGGTTAAATATGCTAAAAATAACAATAATACATATCATTTTGTCACATAATAATTTGGTCAGTACAAAAAAGGTGTGTTACTTTGCATCGTCAAAAAGAGAGAACAACTAAAAATATATAAGCATTATGAAAACTAAATTTTTGAGCAAAGGTATTGTTTTGATGGTTATGACATTCCTGTTTAGCTTGGCAGCAAGCGCAGTATCTCCTAAGAATTATCTTTACGATACGAAACAGGAAAATGGTAAAATCATTTCAAAGGTCGTTTTCCTTCAGGAGAATGGTTTTTTGAACAAGAATGTGAAGTATGAGTTCTCATACAACGCACAAGGCAAAGTGGCAGAGAAGTTGGCTTATCGCTGGGATGCAGTTTCTGAACAGTGGACTCCTTTCTACAAGATCCAGTATCAATATGTTGGCAATGACATCAAATCAACATACGGAATGTGGAACCAAAAGAAGAAAGATTACACGTTGAACATCCAGGAGATGACAATCCCTGCTGAGAACTACGAAGAGATCTTTTCATAATTAGACATAATACAACATTTTCATTTTAATAAACACAGGAGGGCGCGCGAAGTGATTTCGAGCGCCCTTTATTATTTCTATCCTTATCTTAATTGCACCATCCATTGAGTAACGGATCTCGCTTCCCACTCCAAAATATTTTTAACCATGGTTAAAACAATTTTCAACCATGGTTAAAACTTTGTGAGACTATTGTGAAAAAAATATTCAACCATGGTTAAACATTTTTACATCAATAAGTAGAATCCATTTATTCAAGCAACGATGCTATCCATGATGGTGGATAATGCAAGAAGATGGCAGAAACAGGACAGACAAACAAAAGACTCGATCCTCTCACATCAAAAAAAATAAAGCGGAAATAGGCACGAAACCTATTCCCGCTTTCATAAAAGTCAATTCAAATATTAGACAATCTTTTCCAATTTGTCGGTATTATCCTCAATCTCTTTGTCAGAAGGCGTGTAATTAGTCAAGTCTCCTGCAAGATATTGATCATAAGCAGTCATATCAATCAATCCGTGACCGGAGAGATTGAAGAGAATGGTACGTTTCTTACCTTCCTCCTTTGCTTTGAGTGCCTCTCTGATCGTTGCAGCAATAGCATGAGAAGATTCAGGAGCCGGAATGATGCCTTCGGTACGTGCGAAAAGCAGTGCAGCCTTAAAGGTGTCAAGTTGTTCGATATCTACAGCTTCCATCAAACCATCCTTACGGAGTTGACTGACAATAGAACCTGCGCCATGATAACGAAGACCACCGGCATGAATGTTGGCTGGAGAGAAAGTGTGACCCAACGTAAACATCGGGAGAAGCGGCGTATAACCAGCCTCATCACCAAAGTCATATTGGAATTCACCACGTGTCAGTTTCGGGCAAGATGCCGGTTCAGCGGCTACCACACGAATATCACGTTCGCCGGAGAGTTTATGACGAAGGAACGGGAATGAGATTCCGGAGAAGTTAGAACCACCACCGAAGCAGGCAACGATAACATCCGGATATTCTCCAGCCATTTCCATCTGCTTCTCGGCTTCCAAACCGATAACAGTCTGATGCAGCATGACGTGATTAAGCACACTACCCAAAACGTATTTGCAATGAGGTGTTTGCATAGCCAATTCTACAGCTTCTGAAATGGCCGTACCTAAACTACCCATATAATTAGGACGATCGGTAAGGATTTTTCTTCCGGCTTTCGTACTCATACTCGGAGAAGCAATGACCTGAGCTCCGAAGCTCTGCATGATGGAACGACGGTAAGGCTTCTGCTCATAGCTGATCTTTACCATATAAACAGCCAGTTCCAATCCAAACTCTTTAGCAGCCAATGCCATGGCAGCGCCCCATTGGCCTGCACCGGTTTCAGTGGTGACATTCGTCACACCCTCTTTCTTGCAGAAATAGGCCTGAGCAAAAGCGGAGTTCAGTTTGTGCGAACCGACCGGACTTACGCTTTCGTTCTTGAAATAGATGTGTGCCGGCGTATCAAGTGCCTTTTCAAGTTCGTAAGCACGAACCAAAGGTGTCGGACGCCAAATCTTATATTTATCACGAACCTCTTCGGGGATTTCAATCCATGCGTCAGTAGAGTTCAGTTCTTGTTTAGCCAAACTTTCAGCAAAAAGAGGATAAAGGTCTTCAGCTTTCAAGGGTTGTTTGGTCTGTGGATTCAATGGAGGAAGCGGTTTGTTCTTCATGTCAGCTACGATATTATACCAAGCTGTTGGAATGTCTTTCTCCTGCAATAAAAACTTCTTTGTACTCATTTTGTATATAACATTAAAATAGGATTTTGCCTTATTAGCTTACAAGTTGGCAGCAAAGAAACGAATAATATTTCATTTTACAAACGATTTTGGCCAATAACCATTATATTTGCACACTAATAATTTGAATGGATCATTAATATAACACGAAGATGAAGAAGTCTCTGACTCTCGCCGTTTTAGCAGCCTTTTTATTGGCTGCACCGACTCTCGCACAACGCAAAGATCTGAAGTATAAACTGTATGGTTTTGTGCGTACAGAATTGTATTATAACGATCGTGAAAACTTAGCGCCTGTTGAGGGGAATTTTTATCTTTGGCCTCTCGATCACAGTTACGATGCCGATGGAAAAGATCTGAACAGACATTTCAACGGTGATTTCTATTCATTTACATCACGAGTCGGAATGGATCTTAGCGGACCGGGCTTGCTTGGCGCGGAAAGTTCAGCCAAAATAGAAGCTGACTTCGGCGGCTTTTCATCCAGCAACACCATGCTTCGCGTGCGTCAGGCTTATATTCAGCTCAGTTGGAAGAACGACAATCTGTTAGTGGGCCAAACGTGGCATCCGATGTTCGGCTCGGTCATGCCAACAGTGCTTTCCATTGCGTGTGGTGCGCCATTCCAACCGTTCAACCGCAGTCCGCAGATCCGATATCAACATCAGGCTGACAAAGTTAAATTGACCACTTCTGCTCTTTGGCAATATCAATATACATCAAGCGGTCCGCAAGGAGGAAGTGAAGAATACATCCGCCAAGGCTGCCTTCCGGAACTCTTTGCCGGCGCTGATTGGAAACCAAATTCCCATGTCTTAACCGGAGCTGGTTTCCATTTCATCTCGATTGCACCGCGAACCTCTTCCGTCTGGAATGACAAAACCTATAAAGTGAGCGAACGTATGTCAACCTATTCTTATGAAGCTCACTTCCAATATCATACCGATGATTTCACCTTTGCAGCCAAAACCACAATGGCCTCGTCGCTCGATCATTGCGGAATGATGGGCGGCTATGGCGTGACTTCCATCGACAAACAGACAGGCAAGCAAGACTATACGGCTTTTCGCCATTCCACTAGTTGGATCAACTTTGTCTATGGCAAAAATTGGCAGCCGGATCTCTTTATCGGCTACTCAAAGAATTTGGGAACAGAGAAAGAGCTTGTCTCCTCGAAAAGCATTTATGGAAAAGGGTTGAACATCGATCAGCTGCTTTTCATCAATCCGGGACTCTGTTATCATAAAGCACAATGGGAAGTGGGCGTGGAATATACTATGGCGACAGCTTGGTATGGCGACATCACTGCTTCCGACGGAAAAGTACGCGACACGCACACGGTGACCAACAATCACTTTCTCGCCATGATGATGTATCACTTCTAACCCTGGCAGAAAAAGCCGACGTTACACTTTCTCGCGGAACTCTTTGGGCGACATGCCGGTATGTTTCCTGAAATAGCGGCAGAAAAAAGTGTAATTTGAGAAATTATATTCCCACGAAATCTCTTTGAACGACTGTGAGGAATTGCGCAGCTGAAGCTTTAACTGCATCACTGCGTAATGATCGATGATGGTCTTCGAAGTCTGCTGTGTCCGCTTGTGCACGATGGTATTGAGATACTTTGGTGTGATATGCAGCAAAGCAGCGTAATAATCCACGGAGCGAGACTTTTTGTAATCGCGTTCGATAAGTTCGTGGAAACGTCCGAAAATCTCATTGATGCGGAGCGAACAGTTCTCATCTACATAATGGGAAGGATGACGACTCAGAAACTCATGGAATCCGAGAAAGAAACTCTTGAGCTGCAAGACCACCAACTGCGAAAGGCAAGTACATTCAGGCTGATTGAAATAGATCGAAAGGATGGCGAATGTATGACGGATGATTTTAGTCGGTACATCGGAATCGGTCTGGCAGCGATCTTTGCGAAGCGAATCGTACACGGCTGATTCCAACTGTAAACTGGCTTCCCGCAATACATTCGGAGAAAACAAAAGTGACTTGACCGAAAAATCATCCGTGACATTTTGCAGCAAGACGGCATCATTAGGAAAAAGTACGATGACAGAATCTTCATGAAGATGCCAAGCGGAGAAATTGACCATAATGGAAGCTTCGCCATGCAGCACCAGCAGAATCACACCTTTGTTCAAAACGCACGGATCACTTTGCCACTCCTTCAGCGAAGTGACAATCAACTGCACATCTTTTCCTTGGAAAGTCTCAACCTCTTTTTCCATGATTGGTAACTTTTACGTCGTAAAAGTAGCCCATTTTGAAATCAAAACACCGATTTTGGTTCGAAAAGTGTCATACGCAGCGTAATAATGAAACCAGCCACACGAAGATTCCGAAGTAATTTTGCACCCGAAATTTTAAAGAGATATGGAATGAACAAGACAAAAAGAGTGCGAATGACAGTTACGGTTTCGCTTCTTCTGTACAGTTTCGCACTGATAGCCGAACCTGAATCACCTCGCATCCTAACCATCGACGAAATGTTTCGCTTGGCTGAAGAAAACAGCCGCAGTCTCAAAGTGGAGAAGAGAGGCATAGATGTGGCAGAAAATGCAATCGCTGTAGCACGAGCCCAAAGACTTCCCGATATCAATCTGCAGGCCTCTGCCAATTATCTCGGCAACGGATTCATAACCGACCGTGATTTCTCCAACTTCACCAAAGCTCCGATTCCTCACTTCGGCAACAACTTTGCCTTAGATGCATCGTGGGTGGTTTATTCTGGAGGCGCGATCCGCAATAATATTGCCTTGGCGAAGGTGCAGAAAGAACAGGCTTCTACAGCTACATCTCTCAACCGCGAACAGATCCGTTTTTTATTGCTGGGACAATATCTGGATCTTTACAAGCTCGACAACCAGATGAAGGTTTACCGCCAGAACATCGCACTTACGAGCCGACTTATTGATAATGTCAAAGCAAAGCATGAACAGGGAACGGCTTTGAAGAACGACATCACGCGCTACGAACTGCAAATGGAAAACCTCAAACTGGAACTGCGCAAGTTGCAAGACCAGAGCAGCATTTTGAACCATCAACTCTGCAATTCACTCGGTCTTCCCGAATCCACGGTCATTGCGCCCGACACCACCATTCTTCATCTTTCCATGATGGATGAGGAAGAAAACGCTTGGCAGGAAAAAGCCGCCAACTCCTCTCCGCTCCTCAAGCAAAGTTCGCTCGACATCGACCGGATGCGTCTTCAGGAAAAGATGGAAAGGGCCGAGAAACTTCCTAAACTTTCCATCGTTGCCGCAAACCATTTCGACGGTCCGATCACGATCGAAGTGCCGCCCATCAACAAGAACTTCAACTATTGGTTTGTGGGAATGGGCATTTCCTACAATCTCGCCTCGCTCTACAAGAATGACAAAAAGGTTCGCCAAGCACAATCCGCCGTCGAACAATCCATTGCCAGCCGCGATGCTGTCGCAGAACAGCTCAACAATGCCGTCCAAGCAGATTATGTCAACTATCAACAATCATTTGTCGAACTACAGACACGTCAGAAAAGCGTGGAACTGGCACAACAGAACTACCAAGTCGTGGAAGATCGTTATCTGAATCAGCTCGCCATCATCACCGACATGATTGATGCATCGAACATGAAGCTTTCAGCCGAATTACAGGAAGTAAATGCTCGCATCGGCATCATCTATGCTTATCATAAAATGAAATATACGGCCGGAACGCTATAAAAGGACGTTTCCACAGTCTTTAAATCCCGTTTAAACATCAAGAAAATGAACAAAAGAAAACATATCAAGAGAATTTACAACACCATCGTCGTCGTACTGCTCGTCGGCTTTTTGTGTATTGTCTTAGCACGCTTCCTGCATTTGGGAAAGCAGGAATACACAGACGATGCACAAATCATGCGCCATATAGTACCGGTCAATACGCGCATCCAAGGATTCATCAAGAAGATCTGCTTTGAAGAATACCAACAAGTGCACGAAGGCGACACGCTGGTCATCATTGAAGATACTGAATATAAACTTCGTCTGGCACAGGCCGAAGCTGATCTGAGCAATGCACTTTCGGGTTCATCCGTCACCTCTGCCGGAATCGAAACGGCGCAAAGTAATATTCACGTTGCCGATGCCGGCGTGAAAGAGGCAAAGGTCAATATGGAAAATGCCGAACGAGAATACACGCGTTATCAGGCGCTGCTCGCACGAGATGCCGTTACTCAGCAGCAATATGACAACATCCGCACAGCGTATGAAGCAGCCAAAGCCCGTTATGAACAGATTGTCCACCAACAGAAGAGTTCCTCTTTGGCAAGGAACGAACAGACACGAAGAATGGGACAAAGTGAAGCTGCAATCAAACTAGCACAGGCTGAAGTAGATTTGGCTCGTCTCAATCTTTCTTATACAATCATCACTGCCACTTCCGACGGCGTGATGGGACGAAAAGAGATTCACGAAGGACAACTCGTTCAGCAAGGTCAGACATTAGCCAATCTCATCGACCGACGTGAAGTGTGGGTAATTGCCAATTACAGGGAACGTCAGATGCGGCATATTCAAGAAGGTTCGCTTGTATCTGTCAAAGCCGATGCTATTCCGGGCAAGACATTCGAAGGAAAAGTGCAGTCCATCTCGAATGCCACTGGCGCAGCCTATTCTCTGGTTGCACAGGATAACGCGACGGGCAATTTCGTAAAGGTGGAACAGCGCGTTCCCGTACGCATTCTGATTACGAATGCAAACGAAAAAGAGATGAAACTGCTTCGCGCCGGATTGAATGTAGAGTGTGAGGTAAAATACTGAAAGCATGACGCAGAACGCTCCACAGCAAAAGATTCAGTTTCCTCTGTTCAAAGATTTCGTACCACCGGCTATTCGTCCGTGGATTTACGTTTTCTTCGCCATCGTGTTCCAACTTTCCGACTGTGTCTATCTCGGTTCGTTGAATGCGATGGTTGGCAACACGCCTTTGATCCGCGAGGATGTGATGATGTGCGGCTTCTTTGCATTGGTCGGCGTAAACATGCCTTTTCCTCTGCTCTTCCGACTCAAGTTCCGATCCAACAACAAAGCGATGTTGACCATCTGTACCGTAACGATATTGGTAGCAAGCTTTGTCACGATGATCACCAGCTTCATGCCAGTGCTTTGTCTGTTCTGTTTCATAGCCGGTTTCTGCAAACTTTGGGGCACGTTCGAATGCATGTCGAACATTCAACTTTGGATGACTCCGAAGCGCGACTTCAGTGTCTTCTTCCCTTTGCTTTATTGCATTGTATTAGGCGACATCTATCTTTCCGAAGTTCTCTCCAATCACATGGCCTATTATTATGATTGGCATTACATGCAATGGCTGATGATCGGTCTGCTGCTGATCATTCTTCTGATTCTTCTCACCACGACGAAGGTCTTCCATATCATGAAAATGGTACCGTTATATGGCGTTGATTGGCTTGGCGGCGTACTTTGGGCAGCTTGGATCCTCGAACTTATCTACATCTGTAATTATGGCGAATACTTTAACTGGTTTGTCAGTCCCAACATCCGCATTGCAGCTTGTGCGGCTGTCGTGACAGGATATTTCTGCATCAATCGCATGCGCCACATTCACCATCCGTTCATCTCGCCCGATTCGTGGAAGTATAAGAATCTTTGGCCAATGTTACTGCTGTTCTTCCTCTCGGAGATTTTCGCAGCAACACCGAACGTCTTGCAAAATAGCATGACGGAAGGTCTGCTTCACTTCGACTATCTTTCCGTATCAAATCTATCGTGGTGGATGATTGCAGGAATATTTCTGGGCAATGCCATCACCTTTTTGTGGGTAAACAGAATGCATCTTTCTTATATCCGACTGCTCTTCATCGGTTTCACCGCATTGGTCGTTTATCAAATCTATATGTATCTGATTATATCATCCGAAGCCAATATAGAATTGCTTTATATTCCGACCGTCTTACGCGGAATGGGCTATACGATCGTGTTCTGCTCGTTGACGATTTACTTGGAAGAGATGATGCCGTTCCAACATTTCTTTCACGGTTTGTTCATTGTCGGAATCATCCGCACGGGTTTAGGCGCAGCCATCGGTTCCGCACTCTACAGCTTCGGCATGCGTTATTCGATTGCCAATAATATTGCACATTACAATGGGAATGTGGATTCCGTTCTCCTTTCTGCGCGTCACATTCCAATCGCAGAAGCCATTTCCCGCTTCATGCAGCAAATGCAAATGATCAGCATCAAACAACTCTATGGCTGGACAGCACTTGTTGGTACCGGTTTCATCATCCTTCTTCTCTTCTACGACACGACGCCCGTTCGCAGCACGCTGAAACGCATGCCCTACTGGAAAGTATTCGGAAGAAAGATCAAGAAAGAGGTGATTGTGAAAAGGTGAATTAAACGTCTTTATTAAACAGATTCAAATACTGAGTAAAAACGAAATTACGATTTCTACTTTGGCCTGTGATCTCCATCAAATAATGGTCTTCACACATTTTCTTCACCAACTCATTGGCAGCTTTATATGTCAAGCCACAAGCATGCGCCGCTTTATCTATTGTTACAAAAGGATTCTTAAAAAGATTTTGAATCAACAAAATGGCGGAGCTGCTTCGTCTTCCATAATTAGAACGAATATGG
>Ga0116193_1001435_pt1 | contig 19704 bp, 18 predicted proteins | sample AD_UKC115_MetaG_FD_89892 | JGI IMG/M metagenome (GOLD analysis project Ga0116193, IMG submission 89892) | Active sludge microbial communities of municipal wastewater-treating anaerobic digesters from Hong Kong - AD_UKC115_MetaG | ecosystem: Engineered > Bioreactor > Anaerobic > Digestate... | reverse complement strand
CGTCATGTCTTTGACCCACTCCCAGATTCGCTACCTGCGCGGCTTGGCGCATGACTTGAACCCGGTGATCCTGGTCGGCAACAAGGGCGTCACCCCTGCGCTGATCAAGGAATTCGGCGCGGCGCTCGCTCAGCACGAACTGGTCAAGGTGAAAATCGCGGGCGAGGATCGCACCGCGCGCAAGCAGCAGATCGACGAGCTCGCCGAACACGTCGGCGCGGAAGTCGTGCAGCGCATCGGCCACGTCGCCAGCTATTTCCGGCGCAACAAGGACGAACCGAAAATCGCCCTGCCGAAATGAATCACGCGCGAATTCGCCCGAATTCCTGCGCCGGCAGACGGCGATCCGGCGAGGCGCCATGCAACTGAGTGAACAACGCGACGAGCGGCAATTGTTCGTGCGCAAGGCCGATGCGACGAGCGTTGTCGTGATCGATCGCCTGTATGCGACGAGCCTGCTGCTGAGCGCGTCGGAGGCCGTCGATTTTTCCGTACGCACGGTCGATGCGATCGATGCGACGGCGATCGCGCGAATTCTCGGCCTTCGTCCCGAAATCGTTCTGCTCGGCACGGGTGCGCGCGCCGTGTTTCCCACGCAAGCGGTGCTCGGCGCGTTTCTGCGCCACGGCATCGGATTGGAAACGATGGACAACGGTGCTGCCGCACGCACATTCAATCTGCTCGCCGGCGAAGGGCGCAAAGTCGTCGCGGTGTTTTTGTTGCCCGGCTAGGCGCGACACGCGCGGCGGCGCATGCTGCCCACCGCCTCGATCCCATTCGCCGCAGCAAAACCGTATCAGGGTGTAGCCAATGTTGGCGACTGTGCATCACTGATGGCGCTCGCGAATCGGTCTCGCGTGGTTTGCAGCTGACGAGGATTGAGCGTTGCAAGGGCGATTTTTGTTGCCCCTGCGAAACGGTTCTCGGCATCGGCGAGTGCGCGTTCGTTGTCGGCAATCGCCTGGATGTAGCCTTCGGCATCGACTTGTACGCCCGCTCGCAGCGTCGGTCGGCGCGAATGCTCCAGATCGACACATTCGCGCAACGCATCCTCCATCTTCGACCACGGCTCAATTTGTGCCGAGGTGAGCAGCAAATCGACGCGCAGCTTGCGCATCTCGCCAAGCATCGTGCGCAGCGGATTGGGGACATCCACGGTGGTCGCGATTGAACTGTTTGACGTAGCCGTGGACGGGCGAGAGCCCCGATTGCCGTGCCCGCCGTGCCCGCCCATGCCCCCACCCATCTGCGCCGCCGCAGTGAGCGGCCAGCCCAGTGCCACCACACACAGCGCGGACACGAGAAAGGATCCCGGCGAGGTTCGCGGCAGCCGCACGGTTGCCCGTGCCACCGCCTCGACAGAGTGCGAAGTGTGCATCCACTCACTCGGCGCCGACGCACAGTGATAGCTCGCGGGAGCAAAATTGCCCAACCGTTTGCACCAAGCGTCGGCCTCGTCCACCATCGAGATTTTCGTCACCATGCTTGCCGCTTCCGAGCCGAGTTGGGGCAAGTCTGAAAACCAATCGTGCAGAAATTGTGGAGCGCCACCGCATCGCGTGATGGCGTTCAGCGCGCGGACATTCTCCCCCTCATCACGCGCGCCTCAGTCGCAACATCCATCCCCGCCCTTGACCGTGTGCGCATGCGTCGCGCCGACGCCTTGGGTGAGCCCGGCGACGCTGGCGGTGTGGTGATCTGCGAGCACGCGCGCCACGCACATCGACACGCGCTTGCCAGTCGGGATGTGGATGAATTCGTTCGGGCCGTGCGCATTGGAGTGCGGGCCGAGCACGCCGGTAATGAGGAACTGCGCGCCGGGAAATTTCTCGCCCAACATGCCCATGAACGGAATCGAGCCGCCCTCGCCCATGTACGCGGGCGGTGGGCCGAAAAATTCACGCGAGGCGGCGTCGACGGATTGCTCCAGCCACGCTGCGAGCGCAGGCGCATTCCAGCCGGTTCCGGCTTTTTCCAGATCAAACGTGACTTTGGCGCCGTAGGGCGGGTCTTTTTCCAGCAGCGCTTTCAACGCCACCCCGGCCTTGGTCGCATTCAGCGTCGGCGGCACGCGCAGGGAGAGTTTCATCGCCGTGAACGGTCGCAGCACGTTGCCTGCCGAGTCGAGCGCGGGAATGCCGCCAACGCCGGTGATCGACAACGCCGCGCGCCAAGTGCGATTGAGCACGAGTTCCGCATCGTCGCGACTGACCGGCTGCATGCCATCGACCCAGGGGAACTTCGAGTACACCGCATCACCCAGCACCTTGGCCGCTTGCTTGGCCTGCTCGATGCGCTGCCCCGGCACCTCGACGTGGAATTCTTTCGGCACGATATTGCCCGTATTCTGATCTTCCAGCCGCGACAGCAGCGTGCGCAGGATGCGGAAACTCGATGCAACCACGCCCGAGGCGTCGCCCGAATGCACGCCTTCTTCGAGCACCGTGACGGTGAGATTGCCACCAACGAGACCGCGCAAGGAAGTGGTCAGCCAGAGTTGATCGTAGTTGCCGCAGCCCGAATCCAGGCAAATGATCAAGGAGGGTTTGCCGATGCGTGCGGCCAGATGGTCGACGTAGTACGGCAGATCGACACTGCCCGATTCCTCGCAAGCTTCGATCAACACCACGCAGCGCGCATGCGGCGTCTTCTGCGCCTTCAGCGCGAGGATCGCGGCGAGCGAGCCGAAAATGGCGTAGCCATCGTCGGCGCCACCTCGACCGTAGAGCTTGTCGCCTTCGATCACCGGCTTCCAGGGGCCGAGGTGCTCGGCCCAGCCGGTCATCTCGGGCTGCTTGTCGAGATGGCCGTAGAGCAGCACGCAATCCTCGCCACTCTTCGCATCGCTCGACGCGGGTACGTCGATGAAGATCAGCGGCGTGCGGCCCGGCAAACGCACGACCTCAACCGTCATGCCCTCGATCGCCTTCGCCCGCGCCCAGCCCGAGAGCTGTGCGACCGCCTTATCCATGTACCCGTGTGCCACCCAATCTTTGTCGAACATCGGCGACTTGTTCGGAATCTTGATGTACTCGACGAGCTGCGGAACGATCTCCTCGTCCCAGCGGGCGGAAATGTCGCTGCGGGTTTGATTGGCATCCATCGGGCGTACTCGAGAAATGTGCGGGTGGGCGATTCTAGTCCTCGTACCACACTCTGACGAGAGCCACTTTCCCGGGGGACCTCGGGCTACGCTGCCCCTTCCACTCGCGTCTCACCCGGACGAAGCGCGTCCAGTGCAATGTCGCCGATACGCGTGCGAACCAGGCGCAGCGTCGGCAAGCCGACCGCGGCGGTCATGCGCCGCACCTGGCGATTGCGCCCTTCGCGGATGGACAACTCGATGAAGGCATCGGCTACCGCCTTGCGAAAACGCACTGGCGGATCGCGTGGCCACAACCAATCGGGTGCGCGCTCCAGAAGTCGCGCGCGCGCCGGCAAGGTCGGGCCGTCGTTCAAAAGTACACTTTTTCGCAATTGCGCCAATTGCACCTCGCTTGGCACGCCCTCGACCTGAACGAGATAGGTTTTTTCCGCCTTGAATTTCGGATCGGTCAGTCGCTGCGCAAGCTTGCCGTCGTCGGTCAGCAGCAGCAATCCTTCGCTGTCGTAGTCGAGACGACCTGCCGGGTAGACGTTCGGTTGCACGACGAATTCCGCCAGCGTGCGCCGCGGCGGTACGCTGCGATCGGTGAACTGACAGAGCACGTTGAAGGGTTTGTTGAGTGCAAGCAACATGGGCGAATTCTCCCTCCCCCCCATCGCCAAGGGAAGGGGCGCGGTCGAGCGGCGAAGCGATGAACGATCCCGATCGTGCGATCAACCCGCCTCGCGCCTGCGCTCCGGCCACCGCGTGCCGGCAAGCCCGGCGACGCACAGCATCAACAGCCACAATGCGAGGGGCTGCAATGCCGGCGCCGGCACGGCGGGTGCGTCGTTGGAAAACATCATCGTCACCATCGAGTCGGCATTGGCGAGCGCATTGCTCGCACTCGCCGTTGCCGTAACCGTGCTGCCTGCATTCACGAAACTCAACGTGCAGACGATGCTCGTCCCCGCAGTGAGACTGGCGACCGGAACGCTCGGCGTACAGCTCGCAGCCGAGGCGTCCGCTTGCACCGAAGGCCTTCCGTCGATGGCGTGTGTCAACGTGCCTTCTTGCATGGCCGTCGTCGCGAAAGACGATCCTGCAGTCATGCCGCATTGCGCATTCAATGCCGGCGCCGGGCCCGCATTGGTGCAGGTGGCGCGACAACTTACCGTCATGCCCCAGGTCGCATACGACGGGGTGCAGACGAGCGTCGCGGTCATGTGTGCCGTATCGACATCGAGCCGCGCGGTCTGCGCGATGGCGGAGAAATTGTCATCGCCGCTGTAGCGGGCGGTCAACGTCAGACTGCCGTGCTGACTCGGCGTCAAGGCGCAAGTCGTGGCCGGCAGGACGACCGTACACGTTTCGACGCCATCATCGATCGCCACGCTGCCGGACGGTGTGCCCGCGCCGGGCGCGACAGCGGCAACCGCAATCCCGACGGCAACCGTCTGCGTCCAGGTCAATGGCGAAGGGTTGGCGGTAATCGTCAACGCTGTCGACGCCTTCGCCACCTGCACGCCCAAGGTCGCACGCGATGCCTGCGTGTTGGCGTCGCCGGTGTAACTTGCCGCCATGGCGTGACCGCCTACAGTGAAAATTGCCGCCGCGCAGGACGCGCCGCCGGCACTCAGCGCGACATGGGCGCAAAGCGGCACGCCATCCGCACTGAAATCGACGTAGCCGCCGGGAGTGGGGTTGCCGGTCGCGAGTGTCGCGGTGAACGTCATGGGTTCGCCGAACACCGAGGCGGATTTGTTCGCAGTCAATGTGAGGGCGCTGGCGGCTTGCGCAATCGTCACCGTTTGCGTCACCGGCGAGGCCGCCATGTAGTTCGCATCGCCGGGCTGAGCCGCCGCGAGCGTGCAGATTCCCGCCCCGACGATCGCGACCGTCGTGCCCGACACCGTGCACGTCTGCGCGGTCATGCTGCTGTAGGTCACAGTCAATCCAGACGAGGCCGTGGCCGGCGGGTCGATGACGAAGCGGCCGCCGGGCGCGTAGGTCCGGTCGGCCTGCGTCGGAAACGCGAGGGTCTGCGTCGCCCGCGTCACGTTGAAGCTGCGGCTGACGTTCACCGCAGCGCGATAATTCGCATCGCCCGTCTGGCTGGCTTCGATGGTGCAAATGCCCACGGCCAGCAAGGCGACGTTGTTGCCCGTCACGGAGCACGTCGCGGGCGTCCGACTCGCGAATTCCACCGCAAGGCCGGAACCGGCGGTGGCCGACAATGCGAACGGCGCGCCGCCCCAGGCGCGATCCGCAAGCGGCGCGAAGGCGATGTCGTTCGCGCCAGGTTGGATGACGACGTTCTGTGTGACTTGTGCGGCCGCTTCCCAGCCGAAGCTGGCCGCCTGGTTGGCCGCGAGGGTGCAGATGCCCGCGCTGAGGGAGGTGACCGACTTGCCCGACACCGTGCAGACGCTCGCTGTCAGGCTGCCGTAGTTCACCGCCAGCCCGGACGACGCCGTGGCGATCGGGTTGATCGCAAATATTCCGCCGGGCGCGTAGGTCTGGCTCGCCTGTGCGGGGAAGATGATGACGTTGGGCGCCACGCAGGTCACGGCGACGTTCGCGTCGGTCGCCAGGTTGCTGCCGCTGCCATTGGCGACCGTGCACGTCTGTTGTCCGGACGGCTGGGTTTTCACGATGACGTTGTAGCTTCCGCCTGCGGGCACCTTGGTCGTGAATGCGAACGTGACAAAGGAGCCACCGGAAATTGGCAGCACGTCGCTACCGTTCTGCAAAATCACCGTGGAACCGGAAAACAAGCCGGAAACCGAGCCGTGAATCACATAGAGATTGATACATGCCACCTGGACGCTGCTCACCTCGGCAGTTGCCGAGCCGTTGCCATGGGAGACGCTGCACACTTGGGCGGTATTGGGCTGAGATTTGATGCTCACACTGTAACTACCGCCGTACATGACTTTGGTGGCGAAAACGAATGCGCCGTTGCCGGAAATCGGCAACACCTCACTCCCGTTCTGCAACACCAGTCCCGTACCACTCAATCCGGACACCGTGCCGCCGATGCCGTAAGTATTGGTCATGCAGCTCACCGTCACGCCGCTCACGTTGGCGCTGACATTGCTGCCGCTGCCGCTGCCGACGCTGCAGGTCTGGCCCACGGGCTGCGTCTTCACGCTCACTGCGTAGCTACTGCCGTAGCTGACCTTGTTCGCGAAAGTGAAAATGCCGTTGCCGACGATCGGCAGGGACTCGCTGCCGTTTTGCAGCACCAGCCCCGCGCCGCTCAAGCCGGAAACGTTGCCGCTGATGCTGTAGGTGCTGATCGCACACGACACGGCGACATTGCCCACGTCGGCGCTGACGTTGCTGCCGCTGCCGTTGCTCACGGTGCAGGTCTGGCCGGTCGGTTGCGTCTTCACGGTCACGGCGTAGCTACCGCCTAACGCAACGCGACCGGGAAACATGAAGGTACTGCCGCTGACGGTCAGGTCGTCGCCACCATTGTTGCGCAGCACCAACCCGCTGCCGGTCAAGCCGGATACCGTGCCGCCGACACTGAAGCCCGGCGACTGCACGGTGAATGGAACGACGATCTCCTGTACCTGCGTGTATTCCGACCCCGCCGGCGCCGGATCCGTGCCGAAGGTGAGCGCGCTGTGCAGCACGAGCGTGGCCGTCGTGGTATCGCCCAAGGCGGGTGCCGTCACCAGTACGGTGATGGTGTCGGTGCTGCTAACGATGGCCTGCGTGTACGAGCCCTGATGGTCGACCTGCAACGTGCCGCCACTGATGCGCGCACCGCCCCACGCCTGACCGCCATTGCCGTTGATGTTGAAGGGCCCGAAGGTGACGACCTGCCCCGGCGCTGCGAGTTGCGAATAGTTGTTGGACGGCAACGTAGCGAACGGCACGCCACCGCGCACGAGGCGAACCGGCATGACGCTGTTGCGGTCGATGTTGGCCTGAAGTCCGCTGTTGAAATCCAGGTACCACGCCTTGTCCGTCGTGCCGTAGGGCGAACCCGACCACACAGCCAAGGCACCGGCGCTGGTAAACACCGCGCCGTTGTAGGCCGGACGACCGCCGCAACCCGAGCTGATGCCCTGCAATTCGCTCCAATACGCCATGCGCCACGCGCCGCTGACAATCAGGTTCTGGTTCGCGGTGACGCCCCATAAATTCTCGCTGGCAAAGGATTTGGGCAAGAACATGTTGGCCCAATCGTTCCAGCTTTTGGTGACGGCGGAGAAACCGCAGCTGCCGCCGAACCCGCCTTGCAGGCAGCGGTTCCAGACCAGCCCGGACTGCCAATTCATGGCCATGTCCGTGGTTGCGCTCGTCGCGAACTGGTTCTGGCCGAGGATGTAGTCGGTATCGGCGTTGGGGCTGCCACAGCTTTGCGCCGGCGCCAGCGACGTCACGGCACACAGGGCGACCCAAAGGACGCAGGCAACTGCGCGACGGATGCGCGAATGGGCACGGCTCATGGTTTTCCCCTGCTCCAACCGGATGCGGACGATGTACCCGTCGGCGAGTATGGGAAAGTGACGCGCCGAGCTGGAATCCCCGAAATTGGGGGTTTTTCGAACCACTCGCTGGAATCAGGGCGTGGCCGCCAGCGCACCCACGATGGCAACGCGCGTTTCCCCCGGGTTCGACGAAAACGCGAAGCGACCGCCGAGCCGCTGTGCGCGCATCTGCATGCTGCGCAGGCCCGCGCCCTGCCCTGGTGTGTCGCCAAGGCCACCACCGTTGTCGCACACCTCGATCGACAAGCCAGCGTCACTGGCGTGCAGGCCGATGCACGCCTCGCATGCACCGCTGTGCTTGAGTACGTTGGTCAGCGCCTCCTGCACGAAGCGCAGCACATCCAGCGTCTGCGCGGACGTCACGACCAACGCGTCGATACCCGACAAATCCCAGCGACACGCGATGCCGCTCGCTTCCAGCAGCCGCGACATGCGATGGCGCAGCGGCGCAAGCTGTTCGACAAGCGCGCTCGCCTCGCCCGCAGGCTCGATGATGGCCGTGTCGACGATCAGGCGCAGTTCGTCGCGCAGGCCGCGCAGCAGCTTGAGCAGGTACGGTGCTGAAAGTTTTTCCGGTGCATGCTCGATCGCGGCGATGCTGCCGAGCAGCGAACCGCCGAGCCCGTCGTGCAGATCGCGCACGAGGTTGAGGCGTTCGCCGAGGCGCGCGTGGGTCATCTCGATTTCGTGTTGATGCTTGAGGTTCTCTGCCAGTTCGTTACGCGCCGCGGCGACGTCGTTGTGCAAGCGCACGTTGAACTGCTCGATGCGATCGAGACTGCGCGCATAGCGCCAGGCGAGCACAGCAGCGATGCACAGCGTGTTCACGAACGCCGTCGCGTCGGTGTAGTAGTCGTCGCTGGTGAAGAAGATGCGCCGAAACGCAAGCAAGTCGTGCGTCCCCGCGACCAGATACAGCCAGGCCGCCACGCAGAGCAAGCGCGGTTCCAACCGCTTGTCGCGCCATGTGAGGCTTAGCAGGAGAACATTCGCGGTGAGGCCGAACGCCCCGGTCGCGATGATGAGCTTGACCCGATACGGATCGCTGGCGCCTTCCGGCAGCGACAACATGACGGCGACGGCAATGGCAATCGTCGCCCACATGGCGCTTTCGGCGCGCGGCCAGCGCCGCTCGCAGAAACGCAGCACGAATACCGCGTAGGCGCCAACGAATAGCGTCAGGAAACAGGCGTTGACCGAAGCCCAGGTTTCGTTGCGCGAAAACGGCCATGGGCTCGTTGCGATGAAATTGATTTGATAGCCGAGCCAGAGCAGCGTAGACAACCCGTACCAGCCGAATGCGACTTCGCCTCGTCGCATCAACCAGAGCGTGAGGAAAAACACGCCGAGCGTCGCGTCGACTGCAAAGGTGTATTCAAGCAAATCGACGCGCAACAATTTGTAACGCTCATACAACGCGTACGCCGCCGCTGCCTCGCCGACCGATATGCGGCCCACGCGCGGGCCGTACTGATCCAGCGCGGACAAGCGCACGAGCAGCGTATTGCGCCCTGCTTTCAGCAGCGGCGGCGCGAGGCTCAGATAGCGCGGCACTTTCCACATCCGCGACAGTGGCTCGACCAGGCTCGCATCGCGCAACAGGAGCGTGCCATTGACGTAAACGGCACCGGCCATGTTGAGATGCTCGATCACCAGCCCGGTGTCCTGCGCGGGATCGGCCTGCTCCCATTCCATCCGATACCAGACCACGCCGTTGAAATTGCGCCAGTGACGGTTGCTGAAGTCGGGAATCGGCACCGCCAGCCAACCTTCGTCAGGCGGCGTGATTGTCTCCCAGTCGCTGCGCACCGCCTCGGCATGCTCGATCGCGTGCAGCGGCGACTCCTGCGCGCTGGCCACCGTGGCAGCGAAAAGCAGGGCCCATACCATCACCCAACCGAACCGAACCCCCATGTTCTCCCCTTGGCACGCCTGAGCGCCTCGTCATCTAGGCAGCAAACCGAGCGAACGCGCCTGATATATCGCCTGGGTTCGTGTGCTGACGTGCAATTTGCGGAAAATGCTCTTGATATGGCCTTCGATCGTCAGAGTCGAACGCGATAGCCGTTCGGCGATTTCACGGCTGATCAAGCCTTGCGCAACGAGGTGAAGAATTTCCTCCTCCCGACGCGTCAATGGCACACTCGCATTTTCGTCGGCAACGACGGGTAAAATCGCATCCGCAACGGCCCTCGCCACCAACGGCGTGGCGATCACGCGCAGGATGTAGCGCGCAACGAAAGGATCGATCGGCGCACCGCCGCGTTCGATACTGCGCAACGAAGCCGTGAGCTCGGCATCCTCGCGTTCCTTGAGCAGGTATCCCGTCGCGCCCGCATGCAGCGCTTGCAAAATCAAATCCTGGGTGGCGAACGACGACACGACCACGGCAGTCACGCGCAATGTCGATTCCCGCCGATGCATCCAACCAATGAGATCGATGCCGCTGCCATCGGGCAGGCCAATGTCGATCAGGACGAGGGCAAACGAATATGTGTCGAGTAAGCGCTGCGCCACGGCGATATTTTCCGCGCGATGGATGGATGCGGCGTCGACACCGATCTCGGCAAGCACCCGCACAAGCCGCGCCTGTACGTGCGTATCGTCTTCGACGATGAGCGCCGGCGCAAGCGCGCACGCTGCCGTCTCCGGACTCCCCGAGCGACCCATTTCAACCCACTGCGACTCGTTCATTCACCGCTCACCCCGGGAGTTCGCTCCTGCCGCACCCACCACCCCCTTGTCGACGCCCCCCAGCCGGGCGGCCCTTGCCCTGCGAACAAAGGCCGCAGCGCCCAACACACTATTTTTTCGGCTTGACGAACTTCAACGTCATGCGATCCGACTCGCCGATTGCCGCGTACTTGGCGTGATCGACGTCTTTCAATGCGAACGTCGGCGGCAGCGTCCACACACCCTTGGGGTGATCCTTCGTATCCTTCGGGTTGGCGTTGATCTCGCTTTGCGCCTGGAGTTTGAAGCCGGCATCGGTGGCGAGTTTGACGACCACATCTACCGGCAAATAACCCGAATCCTTGTCCTGCGCCAGCGTGCTGCCGACCTTGGCACGATGATCGACCACGCCGAGCGTGCCACCGTCCCTGAGCACGGCGTACATCGCCTTGAACATCGCCTCGGCGGTACCAGCGTCGGTCCAGTTGTGGACGTTGCGGAACGTGAGCACGACATCGGCGGAATTCGCCGGGCCGAACACCGGCGCCTTGGCATCGAATTCGACGATCTGCGCTTTGCTGTACTGCGCGGCATCGTCAGCGAATTTCTTGTACAGCCCGGTCTTGTCGCCGGCGGCCTCGCCGGTCGGCTTTTTCGGCGTGACGATGGCGGCGATGTAATGCCCGTGATCCTTGAGATACGGCGCCAGGACTTCGGCGTACCAGCCGCCGCCCGGCGTCAGTTCGATCACGGTCTGCCCCGGCGCGACGCCAAAAAAGGCGAGCGTTTCCTTCGGATGGCGATACGGGTCGCGCGCTTTGTTCGCCGCCGAACGCCAACTTCCGGCGAGAACGGCATCGATCGCGCCGGCCGAAGCCTGGGCGAGCGAAGCCGGCGTGACGGGCGCTTTCGGCGCATCGGCCAACGCGGTGGAATGGGCGGCAATCGCCGCGGCGAGAACAAAAACTCCGGTTGCCAGGTTGCGCATGAAACGTACTCCCTCTGCTGATGACAAGTTACAGACCGACCTTCGGCGGAAAAGATTCCACGCCAACGCGAACATGTTGCGGATAAGGCGGTACGTCGACCACGGAACCCGCGAGCAATCGCTGTTGCATGGCCTGCCACCAACGCACCGTGAAAATTTCTCCGTGCGCATCGAGCAAGGCCGCGCGCTGCGCCGCATCCATGCCAAGAAAGCGCGGAAATTGCTCGGGGAAGACATCACTCGGGCCGACGTAAAACGACTCGCCGTGACCGTCGTCCTCGGGCAGTTCGCGGAAACGGCATTCGGTGACCAGACACAACTCGTCGTAATCGTAGAAGATCGCCCGACCGTGACGGGTAACGCCGAAATTCTTGAACAACAGATCGCCGGGGAAGATGTTGCTCGCCGCCAGATCGCGGATCGCCTGGCCGTAATCGATCACCGCGCGGATCGCCGCATCGGGCTCGGCCTCGCGCACATAGAGGTTCAGCGGGCGGATGCTGCGCTCGACGTAACAGTGCGCGATGACGATATCTTCGCCTTCGATGCGAACAGTTTCGCTGCAACGGGTCAGCAATTCGTCGCGCAGCGCCGGCGCGAACTGCCCCTGCGGAAAGCGCAAGAAGCGAAATTCCTGCGCATCGACGAGGCGGCCGCCCCGATCGTGGCGAAAAACCAGGCTGTACTTCTGCATGACCTCGGCGCGCACCGTTTCTTTCGGAAAGGCGAACTTGTCTCGGATCAGTTTGAATACCAACGGATACGAAGGCAGCGTGAACACCGCCATAACCATGCCACGCTCGCCATCGGCGTGGATGAACTGCTCGTCGCGACGCGCGGCGAGATGGCGAAAAAAATGCCGATAGCGCTCGGTCTTGCCTTGCTTGGCGCGTCCAAGCACGGTGTAGATTTCATCGATCGGCTTGTATGGCAGCAGCGTGCGCAGGAAAACGACCGCATCGCCCACCGTCGGCAGATCGGCCTGGAAATAGCTGCGCGTGTAGCCGAACACCTGAGCGACATGCGCGCGGGCCGTGAGCACCGCATCGACACGCAGACCGGCGTCTTCGTTGACCAGCGCGATGACCAGCGGCGCGATGCGCTCGGCGCCGAATACGCGGCCCACGAGGTAAGCGCGACGCTCGCGGTAGAACACGGTGTCGAGCAGTTCGATCGCACGGATGGGATTCGGGTTGGCCGCATCCGCAGCCCAGTCGGCAAGCCGCTCGGCCAGCACATCGGCGATGCGCAACGCGCACAGCCCCATGTGCGCGTAGGGCACGGCGAAGGCGAAATCTTCGAGCATGCGCCGGCATACGCGCGGCAGTTGCCCCCACACGGCGTAGCTGTGTCGGCTCACCGGGTGCGTGATGCGGTCGGTCGGCTCGATGTCGAGCGCGACGAACTCGATCCGCGCATCGACCCCCGAGGTGACGAAGAAGCGTCGCGTCAGCGTGTTGTAGAACGTCTTGTTGAGCTCCTGGTCGAGCAGCGGCGCGATCAGATCGGCAAAGGCGCGACGGATGTCGACCCACAAGTCGCGGTCGCGTACGCGCTCGCGCAGCAGGCGCTCGAGCCGCATCGTGGTCGCGCGCACGCAGATGTCGTAGAGGTCCATGCGCTCGATACTGTCCATCTGCGCCGAGGCGAAATCACGCGCCTCGAAACGTACTCTGGCTCTGCGCGTGACGGCACGGAAACGCTCGTTGTAATCGGCGAAACCGTTGCGGATGTCGACCGCCGCTGCCGCAGCCAAGGCGGCTCGCTCATCGGCGGCGGAAGATGTTTTTCGATTGGCATCGGCGGCGGCGATCATGGCCTCGTCACCATAGCGTATCGTCGCCAACGCCGCTACGCGACGGTGCCGCCGACCGTCATCGCATCGATGCGCAGTGTCGGTTGACCGACCCCCACCGGCACGCTCTGCCCTTCCTTGCCGCAAACGCCGACACCTTCGTCGAGCTTCAGGTCGTTGCCGATCATCGATACGCGGGTGAGCACATCCGGCCCCGAGCCAATCAAGGTCGCGCCCTTCACCGGGCGCGTCACCTTGCCGTTCTCGATCAGGTAAGCCTCGCTCGCGGAGAACGTGAACTTGCCATTGGTGATATCAACCTGACCGCCGCCGAAGTTCACGGCGTAGAGGCCGCGTTCGACCGAGGCAAGGATCTCGCCCGGATCGTGCTTGCCCGCAAGCATGTAGGTGTTGGTCATGCGCGGCATCGGCAGATGCGCAAACGATTCGCGCCGACCGTTGCCGGTCGAACGCGCGCCCATCAGTTGTGCATTGAACTTGTCCTGCATGTAGCCTTTGAGGATGCCATCCTCGACCAGCACCGTGCATTCGCTCGGCACCCCTTCGTCATCAACGCTGAGCGAACCGCGCCGGTTGGCGAGGGTGCCGTCGTCGACGACGGTGACGCCCCTCGCCGCGACACGATCACCGTAGCGCCCCGCGAACGCACTTGTGCCCTTGCGGATGAAGTCGCCTTCAAAGCCATGCCCGATCGCTTCGTGCAGCAACACGCCGGGCCAGCCCGGGCCGAGCACGACGGTCATCTGCCCCGCCGGCGCGGGTACGGATTCAAGATTGACCAGCGCCTGCCGCACCGCCTCGCGCGCAAAGGCATGCGCGCGGCCATCGGCGAGCAACTCGCCATACCCGTAACGGCCGCCGCCGCCGGCACTCGCCGACTCGCGTCGCCCGTTCTGCTCGACGATCACGTTCACATTCATGCGCACGAGTGGGCGCACATCGGCCGCGAGGGTGCCATCCATCGCCGCAACGAGCACCGTATCCAGCGTGGCCGACAAACTGACGATCACCTGCGCGATGCGCGGATCGAGCGTCCGGGTATATTTGTCCACTTCGCGCAACAGCGCGATCTTCCCCTCGTTGGCCATGCTCTCGATCGGATCGATCAGCGGGTACAGCGATCCCGCTTCGCGCGCGATGAGTGCATGCGCAACCCGATCGTTGCCGGACTGCGCAATCGCCCGCGCACTCTTCGCCGCGACCAACAATTCCGGCAGCACGATCTCGTCCGAGTAGGCGAAGCCGGTCTTCTCTGCGCTCATCGCGCGCACGCCAACACCTTGCTCGATCGAATGGCTGCCTTCCTTGACGATCCCATCTTCGAGCATCCAGGACTCGCTGCGCGAATGCTGAAAATACAGATCGGCCGCATCGATGGAAGGGCCGGCAAGTTGATCGAAAACGCGATCGAGGTCGTTGGCGACGAGACCGCCAGGAACAAGCAAGCGGCGTTCGGCTTGGGCAAGCAAAGTCATGGAATTCCTTGAACGAAACAGGGCGCATAGCGGCGCGCGAACCCGGCGGCGCGAACCACCCGTACGCATTTTAGTTGGGATCGCCCATCGCGTCCGCAAGATCGATCGACAACTGCGAAGACACGAACTCGGCGACTTCATCGGCCTTGACGCGAGTGCCGACAAAGGGTGTAATACGCGCCCTTCCGCGACGGCGCCCTCTGCGCCTCGCCCATGCAGCCTCATCATCGGCCAGGTAGCTCAGTTGGTAGAGCAGGGGACTGAAAATCCCCGTGTCGGCGGTTCGATTCCGTCCCTGGCCACCATAAAATCAATAACTTACACCATTGCGTCACGCAGGGGATTCGGTGACCGCGTAGCTGGTGACCGTTCGGTGACCGTTTGTCGGAATCTCGCAGGGTTTTCGCAGGTAGGAATTGCCCTACTTTGTCGACCGCGATTTTCCTACTGCCGACGATCATCGGCAGTGCATTGCCGCCGTGCCGACTGCCTTGAACCGCCAAGCCTGCGCGACGGTGCCGGTAAGGGGTGGAAAAAGTCCCGCACGTTCCCGTCGGCAGCGTGCGCGCCCCTTTTTAAACATAAACCGCGATCTTACGCGCGCGCGCGCGACGGTAAGCCGTGCGCGATACCGCGAACGACAAACTAAACAAACCTAAATCCATAGGCTAACCTGCCGAATATCGCGCCATGCGCCCGATCATTCGCAGCAGGTAGATGTTCTCGCGTTCGACAAGTTCGGCATCGCGCGCGGCGTAGCGCTCGAAGGTACGCCAGTGCATCCGTTTCGGTTTGAACGGTTCGCCGAACAGGTCGCCGAAGGTGTTGCCGAGCTTGCGGCGTAGCCTCCAACGTTGCGTATTGATCCGTTCCGTTCCACTCACGCGCTGTATGGCATACGTCGGCAAGGGCCGGATCGCGGTGCGATGGCAAAACCGATCGATCCCGGAAAATTTGTACAGCTTGCGTGCGCGCCGTCCGGTGTAGGGGCAATGCGCGTACCAGCGCTGCCCGCCATAGTGCAGCGGTATCGACGACAGCCGTACGTCATGGCGCACGGCTTCGCGCGCGCCGTCGCGGTTCGTGTGCGTGTAGTCCAGGGTCAACGTGCCGCCGTCGCCGTCCAGTTGCACGGCATAGCCGATGCTGGCGGTTTGCTCGCCGTCGCACGTCCATTGCCACGTTCCCGCTGCGCCGTCGCGGATGCAGCCAAGCTTGCGCATGCGCCACACGTCCAGCCGCAACGCACCTTCGATATGCGGTCGCCAGCCGCCGGGATAGCTCACGGTTCGATGCGCGCAGGCAGCTCGGCGGCGATGGCGTCGCGGATGGCGTTTTCGTCGTCGTCGCCCATGCTTAGGCTCGGATACTTGAATCGATCAATGGCGGGCTTGGCCAGTGCCGCTACCAGCGCATCATTACCGGATATCTGTTGCACGATGACTTGCAGCGGCGTCGGCGCTTCGCTCGCGGGTCTGCCGACAACGTAGTGCGCCAGCCACGCGCGCGCCTGCGCATCGCCTTGCTTGGCTTTCGTAACCGTGGCATCGATGACTTCGCCCCATGTTTCGAGCGTGACGCGATCCAGGAGCGCGCCCATGTAATCGGATTGCGTGCGCCGGTGTTTGGCGTGCCCGCGCAGCATGGGTTCGGTATTTGTCCTTCGGGTCATGTCGGGTTCTCGCTGTTCGCCATATCCACGATGCGGCAATCCCAGCGCATCGCACGTCCGCCGCGCTTGACCTTCACGCTGCGCCAGCCGTGAACCTGCACGCGCCAGCCTGCCATGCGCAGCAGCGGCAGCGCGCTCGATCCGGTGAGCTTGCGCACACGCGCCGATACGCCACTGCCAGCGGTGACCTGCACGGCCAGCGTTTCGCGTCCGCGCACGGCCAGAATATCCACGATGCCGAACAAGTCCTGCCGGATGCGCGCGTGCGGGTTCCAGCGCTCCACTACTGCGGCGGTGTAGCCGTCGGCCCGCAAGGCGGCCAGCGTTCGCGCGGTTGGCGTCATGCTTGTGCCTGCCAGTAGGCTGCGCTCGCCAATTCCTGCCGCCGATAGGCCCAGCGCCGGAACGGGACAACGTACAGCGTGCATTCCAGCCCATAGCGCCCAATCTCGAACCGGCGCACGTCCGCGCTGCGGTTGTTCCAGCCGGGCTTGCGGTCGGCAGCGTGCAGCGCGTGCAAGACTTCATCGGCGAGTTTCGGTTTCATCGTCATGCGGCCTTCGGTTGTTCGTTGCGTTTGCGGCCCGCCCTCCCCTTTTGCTGCTTATTCGGTACAAGCTGTTTATCTACAAGTGGGCTACCAGATTTTATGGGTTGCGCAAGCTGCGAATTTTGGGGGTTGCGAACAGGCAGGAAGCGTTCGGCGATGGCGTACAGGTTCGGCGTGATGCCCTGTTGCGTGTGCGTGCCTTTGCGTGTTTCGATCAAGATGCCCGAATCCACAGCGACAGTGCGATGCTTGTAAAATGTGCCTTCATTGCGGCAGCCTTCGCGGTCGTTGAAGTCGCTCCACGGTAGCGCGATGTTGCCGTTGTTGCTTCCATCGTAGCGGCGGAATGCCGCAACGATGATGCACTGCGCGGTCGGCGGTAGCGCCTTCAATTCCGGCGCATCTAGCAGCTTGTGCGGAAGGATGGAAAAGCCATCCGATCCGTAGGCGACAGCGCGCGCGACGATGGTGTCCACTTCGGTGGCGCATAGCGGTGTTGTGCAACGTTCGGCATTCAGTCGTTGCAATCGATCATTCACGGCTTGCGCGTTGTCGCCCTTGCGCACCAGTCCAGCGGCCAGACTAAGCAACGTCGCATTACGCTCGCCTTCGCGTATAACGTCCGGCAGCGCGCGCCGCTTCGCCTTCGGTTGCGGTGTTGCCGCTCGCAGGTCGAAAGCTCGCATTAGCTCGGCGACGGTGTAGGGTGCGCGGTGTTCGTCAATCGTGACAATGCGCGACGTGAACGGCTCGCGTTTGCGATGCTCAAATCCGGGCAAGCGCATTACGCGCGCCAAGTCGCAAATACTGGCGTCGCCGTCGAAGCGCGCGGCCAGCGCCTGTTGCAACGGCTTGAACTGTTCCAGCGTGCAATCTGAAACGCACCAATAGGCATGCCAGCGGTGCGGCGATGTTTCGATGATGCAATGCGCGGGCAACGCTGCCGCCTGCACGGGTTGCAGGGGTGCGCCGTCAAGGTCAACAAACAAAGCACGCACGCGCTGCACGTTCGCGGCGGCGCGGCCTTTGCCGTCGCCTTCGTTCACCATGACGAACACGCCAGCGCCGCGCGCGTTCAATCTGGCGAGCGTGTCGGCGTAGTCGGTCAGCGTGCCGTGCATCCACTTCGCCAGCGGGTCACGGCCTTTCCTGCGCGTCTTGTCGTCGTCGAAAGTCTGGAACGTGAACCGTCCGCCCAGCGCACGCAGGAAGCGTTCCGCGTCGGCGGTCATGGCGTGATTCGCGCGAGCAGGTCATGCGCGGCGTCCAACAGGTCGGCGGCTTCGACGTCGCGCCAGTCGGGCGTATCGGTTGCGCTGGCAATTTCGCCGAGTACGTCGCGGGCGGTATTTAAGGCGGCCAACGTGAGCAGTCGGCGAGCAGAATGCGTATCGTCGCGCACGGCGCTGGTTGTCGCGCCCAGTGCGTTTGCGATCATGGCGCAGCCCCTTCAGAGTATTTTCGGGTAAGCCGCAAATTGCTATTCCAGTCGGCAAGAAACGATTGCATCGAGTGGCGCTCGGCTTGCTCGACTTCAACGGCCCGATTCCAGCGGCTCAAATCCAGCAGTCCAATAATCGAGTGTTGGACGCGCTCGCGCAGGACAACGGGCGATAGTGCATCGACTTCCCAGCATCGTTCACCGTAGCGGTTGCGAAACCAGCGATAGCGCGGGTCTTTGCATTTCGTGTCAGCTTGAAAATGCGGGAGCGATGTGCCCGTTGCGGTATCGCGCGAATTCAGCGCAATGCGTTGAATGTCAAACGTGCCACCATAGCGGGCGAACCGTTCCGGCAAATCCACTTCGGAAATGTGCAGTCCGCTCGGATCCCAGTCGCCAGCGTAAAGCACGGTTAGCGGTTTGGTATCGTCGGCGGTTTCCTGCGCGGCGGCATATATGGAAGTCGCACTGCCATAGCCGTGCATGACGCGAAACGTAACGCCAAATTCCTGCAACACGGGCGCGAGCGTGCCGCGCAACGTTCCCTTCTCGCTCCACACTTCCACGCGAAGCGGCTGCGCTGCCCAATAGTCTTTTCGGTAGCCGTTTACAGCAGCCCGGATGATCGAATCGGGGTTATCCCACGTTGACACGCGCTCGGCTTCACGGGTTTCGTCGACGATGTAATCCCACGGGATCAATCCGGATTCGCGCGCCCAGACAAGATGCCGCGAAACGGCATCGGTGCTGGCCTTGCTCATGTTCGGAATCAGGCCCGCGACGAAAAGACGATAGCAAACGGCTCGGACTGTTGCCGGTTGTATTTCCTCAAGGATCGCCGTTGCGACTTCCACAAGGCGCAAGGTTTTCGCCGACTTGCCGCGCCCGCGTTTCCGCTTCAACAAGTCCGTAATACTGCATCCCTTCTTGATGGCACGCTGAAGGAGTGCCTCGTATTCGGATTCAGGAAGCGACGCCAAAGCAATGCACTCTTCAGCCTGCGCTTGCGTTATCCCAATTTCAGCGAGCAGTTCCTTCGAGACTGTCACGCCGCCACCTTACAATTACCGGCCTCGATGAAAGCGGCCAAGTCGGCCCGGTGATAGCGGACAAGGCGCTGGCCAATCTTGCGACTGCGCACGCCAATGCGTTTCCAGCGCCAATTGCGCAGTGTCTGCACCTGTACGCCCAGAATTGCGGCGGCTTCGGTTTCGTCTACAAGGTCGCCGGGTTGTAGCGGTGCCGCATTGGGCGGCGCGAGGAGATTCGGTTGCATTGCCAGCATTCCTGCGTAACCCGCGTGCAGTGCGGGATTGCTGGTGATGTTGGCGACTGTGCAGAAAAAGCTACAGGACGGAAAACAAGCAAATCGACTGGGGAAACTCTGATTTCGCCATGCGGTCGAAGCATGACCTAATTGTGGGGTGCAAATGATGGCACAGCAGATGACCTTGGCAGCTCAGGCCGACGCGGGGTTCGAGCAACACCGCAAGGCG
>Ga0116193_1001434_pt1 | contig 19705 bp, 17 predicted proteins | sample AD_UKC115_MetaG_FD_89892 | JGI IMG/M metagenome (GOLD analysis project Ga0116193, IMG submission 89892) | Active sludge microbial communities of municipal wastewater-treating anaerobic digesters from Hong Kong - AD_UKC115_MetaG | ecosystem: Engineered > Bioreactor > Anaerobic > Digestate... | reverse complement strand
GAAAGCAGTTCTGCTTCGCTATTTTAATCCGGTCGGGGCTGATATGAGCGGGAAGAATGGAGAACTTTCGCCCGATAAACCTAATAATTTATTGCCCATTATCACGCAAGTGGGAATGGGAAAAATGAAATACTTGACCGTATTCGGAACGGATTATGAGACACGTGACGGCTCTTGTATTCGCGATTATTTACATGTTTCCGATGTGGCCGATGCACATGTGAAAGCACTTACATATATCGAGAAGAATTCAGATGGCAATTTATGCGAAGTATTTAACCTCGGAAGTGGGAACGGGGTATCTGTTCTCGAAGTAATTGCTGCATTTGAAAAAGTTACCCAAAAATCATTACCATACATTTTAGGTGAAAGAAGAAAAGGAGATGTTCCTGCAATCTATAGTGACTCTCAAAAAGCGGAAAAACTCTTGAAATGGTCTTGTCAATATTCACTTGACGAGATGATTTATTCGGCATGGCTTTGGGAACAATACCTCCAATTACATTAGCATTTCTTTTGGTTATATGGCTACTCGAAACGGATGGCTTCAACGGGAGATACATGTTTCGCAATAATTCTCCCTGGGATTAAAAGAGCAGCTAAGCAAAGAATAAATACAGCGATGTTGATTATTAAGACGGCTCCTACTGAAATATCTATCGGAATATAGGGAACATAATAGGTGGCTGCATCTAATTTAATAAGGTGATATTTGTGTTGTATAAATGCAAATATAAGTGCAATGAAATTTCCTGCCAAAAGTCCTTTTATGATTATTCGTCCTGCCATCCAAAGAAAAATATAGGAAATATTGCTATTTTTCATTCCCATCGCTTTTAAAATACCGATAGTTCGCGTTTCTTCCAAAATAATGATGAAAAATGTGGAAAGTAATGTTACTAAACATACAAATATTGTAATAATGATTAACACAATTACATTAGTATCAAATAATGCTATCCACTCAAAAATTTGAGGATAAATCTGTTTGATTGTTTCTGCTTTTAACTTATATCCAATATTTTTATTAACGAATGAGGTTGTGCGATCCATTTTATCAAAATCGGAAAGCAGAATTTCTACACCCCCTACGGAAGAACTGTCCCAGTTATTCAACTTTTGAACTTGTCTTAAATCAACAATGGCAAACAAATCATCATATTCCGGCAATCCTGTTTCATAAATTCCAACAATAGTAAAACTTCTCTGTTTTGGTGGATCTTGGACAAAATAAGTTCTGACTTTATCCCCAATTGCAAGATTCGTCTTTTGCGACATCTTTTTTGAAATAACAATCTCCTGAGATGCCTTATTATTGGGATAAACTATAGATTTTCCTTCAATAATGTTATTAGCAAAACCCGTATGAAAAAAAGAGGAATCCACCCCTTTAAGTACAATTCCTTCAACCTGATCATCTGTCTTTATAATGCCGACTTTGGTAGAATAAAATAAAACGGCTTTTATGTCGGGATTTCTTGAAAGAGCCGCCAGATTGATTTGGTCAATCTCAATGGGAACAGGTTCATAAGAATAATTGAAATCATAATTGGAAATCCGGATGTGACCTCCCATGTCAATGACTCTTTTTCTTATTTCCGTTTTATATCCCACTGTAATTCCGATCGATAGAAGCATGATGATGATGCCCAACGCAATTCCGATAATCGATAGATTAATTATAGGTCTGGAATAACGATTTCCCTTATTTTTTAATAATGTTGAAGCAAGTTGATAATTGATACTTGATTTGTTCATTCGCGATGAGTTTATTTATAAATCAACATTTATTCCAACTCGAACCAAAGGATTTGAATAAAAAGTATATTCATCTTCATAAAGATTAAAAAGCAGTAAACAATACAGACTGATGCGATCAGTGACAGTTTGTTTGTACCCCGGACCAAGTAAGAAAGCATGTGTTCCGACTCTATTTGAAGAAAGCAAACTTCCGGTTGTGCCGTCAAAAATGTTTAATTTGTAATTGGTATATCCATATTCTGCATGCAGAATCAGGCGTTGCCAAACGTATCCTTCAATAAAAGCTTTAAATCCGTAAATATGTGTATCTGAAGATTGATGAAAGTTGGAATATCTCATATACATATAGGTTCCCCCGACTCCAATACATAAAAAATCAACAGGATAGATCCCCACATGTGGAGAAATGTCGATAAATGTATAATTCCCGAATTGAAATCCGAAATTTCCTCCTGCAACAAAATTTAGTTTTCTTTGATCAGATTGACTTTGTTTTTTCAAACTCTTCGGTAAAGGAATATCTTCGTTCTCTTGCCCAATAGAAGTTAAAGGGATAAGAAATATGCAAAGAAAAAATAGGATTGATTTAGTTGTATTCATGGACAAAGTAAAGGGTTCAATTTATAATTGAATATGCAAATATACATCAATTTTACTTTGTTATTAAAGCTTTTTTGAATTATTTTAATTATCATCAAAAAATAAAATTAGTCAACTATTTTTTTGTATTTTTGCGCTTAATAATATGAAGAATTGTTCTTATGCTGCTCTCTCTCCAAATAGAAAATTATGCCTTAATCAGGTCGCTGAATATTAGATTTGATAAAGGATTTACTGTCATTACCGGTGAAACGGGTGCAGGAAAATCTATTTTAATGGGAGCGTTGTCTCTTATTCTTGGAAATAGAGCGGATAGCAGTATTCTTCATGATACCTCAAAAAAGTGTTTTGTAGAAGTAGAGTTCGATATTGAAAATCTTGGACTTGAATCTTTTTTTGAAGAAAATGACATAGATTATCAACGAATTTCTATAATCAGACGTGAGATAACACCAACCGGCAAATCCCGTGCTTTTGTAAATGATTCTCCGGTTAATTTGAATATTCTTAAATCTTTAGCCGAAAATTTAGTGGATATTCATTCCCAACATCATCATCTCTTAATTAGTCATGCAGCTTTCCGGCTTCAAGTTATTGATGAATATGCTCAAATGCAACAAGAGTTGAGTGCCTATCAAAATGTTTATTCCAATTATAGAATTATTGAGAATAAATGTGAAAAATTGCGACATAAAATAGCTCAAGGCAATAAAGAAAACGATTATCTGGAGTTTGTCGGAAATGAACTCATGGCAGCACAACTCATACCGGGAGAACAAGAAGAACTGGAAGCTAATATTTTATATCTTTCTAATTCTGAACAAATTAAAAATAATCTTTTTGCCTCTTCTCAAATACTCTCAGAACAAGAAGGGAATATTATCGAACAATTGAGAAATCTTGACCAGCAGTTGAAACCAATAGTTTCATATAATGATCGTTTTCGGGAAATGTCTGAACGGCTTGAGAAAGTTATTTTAGAAGTTAAAGATATTGCCTTTGATATTTCTAAAATGGAAGATGCTGTTGAAGTAAATCCGCAAGCGATCGAAAACTACAGAGAAAGATTGGATTTGCTTTTTTCATTGCAGCAAAAACATCATGTTTCTTCTGTGGAAGAATTGCTTAAAGTTGGCGATGATATTCAAAATAAATTGAATGCTCATGCTGCGTATGTTAATCAGCTTGAAGAGATCGAAATGCAACGAAAACAGTTGTATGAAGACCTTATTAAATTAGCAAAGCAGCTTTCTGAAAAACGTAAACGGGCAATTCCGGTTCTCGAAAAAGATATTCTCTCCAAATTTAGTTTACTGGGAATGGAAAATGCGTTATTTGTTATAGAAGCTAACCAAATGGATGTTCCCGGAGAATATGGCATAGATGAAGTAACATTCCAATTTTCTGCGAATAAAGGCAGTAAAGCCATAGAAATCGAAAAAGTGGCTTCAGGAGGGGAAATGTCAAGAGTGATGCTTGCTATTAAATCCGTAATTACTGAAAATGCACTTTTACCTACGGTCATTTTTGATGAGATTGATACCGGAATTTCCGGTGAAATTGCAGGTAAAGTAGCTACGCTGATGTCTGAAATTGCCCGGCAAAGGCAATTATTGGTAATTACCCACTTGCCCCAAATTGCAGCCAAGGGAGAACTCCATTATTACGTCTATAAAAAGGTGGAGAATGATGATACCTATACTTCAATAAAACAAATTGAGCAAGACGAAAGAGTATATGAAATTGCAAAGATGATTAGTGGGGAAAATGTAACAGCTACTTCTCTGAAAGCCGCAATGGAGCTAATTAACAGAAAAAATAATCACTAAATATATAAGACCTTATCGTATGAAAAAAATTACAATAATCGGAATTATAATTCTTTTCTGTGCCGGAATAAATAATTCTTATGCACAAAGGGCTATGATTAAAAACGAAAGCAGGTTTGTTTATATGACCTCTGTGGGGATTTTATCCGGAGTCGGAAATCTTGAGTTTGGAGGAAGGAACTTGCCCAATAACAAGAATTATATAATAGATCTCCATCAACTTATTGCATATCAATTTAATCCTTACGTGACAACCGGTATTGGCGCAGGGATAGATGTGTGGAAAAGAACAGCCTTTATCCCGATTTATGCGCATGTAGATGTAGATTTTATGGATAAACCCGTTTCCCCTCATTTTTTTGCTAATATTGGCTATGCTTTCAAATGGTATGTCTCTTCACAACCCGAAAAAGTAACCAAAGTGATTCACGGCGGAGTAACCGGCATTCAAGCAGAATCGGGGATTGGCGTGAAAATTAAAATGAAAGAACGTCTCGAATTTCTCCTGATGGCGCATTATAAACTCCAACAATCAGATATTAAATACAGTGTGGTTGATCCCGACGGAATTAACTATTCTTCCATTACTACGAATCGTGCTCAAAAAATGTTTTATCATTTCGTGGGAATTAAAGTAGGAGTTTTGTATTGGTAATTTGAAAAATTCTTGTTGTAAATATTAATAAATTAAAGTATTAACTGCTAAAAAAATGAAGCTATGTTTATGTTTGTATTGATGATTGTCTTATTCCTTGTTGGATACACGGTAATTGCACTTGAGCATCCTCTAAAAATAAATAAAACGGCAACAGCCCTGCTTTTAGGAGTTCTTTTATGGGTTTGTGCCGTTATAGGCGGAGAATCGATGTTGGTTAATCCCGATTCTTTTCGAGATTACATTATGACGCATCAGGGAAGTCATTTTATTGATTGGTTGGTGCATTCTCAACTTATTGAAGCTCTTGGAGAAGTGGCAGAAATATTATTTTTCCTTATGGGAGCTATGACTATTGTCGAATTGGTTGATACTCAAGGGGGCTTCCGTATTATTACCGATCAAATTAAAACAACCCAAAAAGTGAAATTACTCTGGGTAATTTCAATATTGACATTCTTTATGTCAGCTGTCCTTGATAATCTTACAACCTCTATTGTTATGGTGGCTCTATTGCGAAAACTTATCGATGATAAAAAAGACAGATGGTTTTATGCAAGTATGGTGATTATAGCAGCAAATTCCGGTGGCGCATTTTCTCCAATCGGCGATGTGACAACTATTATGCTCTGGATTGCGGGCAATGTGACGGCATTAAATATTATTGAAATGACCTTTATTGCCAGTTTCGTTTCTTTATTGGTGCCTTTAATTGTTTTGTCTTTTATTTTGAAAGGAGAAGTAACACGCCCACAACTCAAGGTTGACCATACTGATGCTGCTTTTCAAACAGAGAATTGGCAACGTATTCTATTCTTATGCATGGGGGTTGGCGCACTACTTTTCGTACCTGTTTTCAAAACGCTTACCCACTTACCCCCTTATCTCGGAATGTTAGGTGGACTTGGAGTACTATGGGTGACTTCAGAAATTATTCATCGTAAAAAATCGGATAAAGAGAAATCAAAATATGCAATTACAACGATTATTACCAAAATTGATATGCCCAGTATACTTTTCTTCTTGGGTATTCTGATGGCAGTGAATGCATTGGCGACAATTGGACATTTGGAACTCCTTTCTCAAAATTTGGATACAATACCTCTTCTGGAACCGGGAAAATACTATGTTATTAACTTAATTATTGGGTTACTTTCTTCTATAGTAGACAATGTGCCTTTGGTTGCCGGAGCAATGGGAATGTATCATTTCCCGACCGATCATTATTTTTGGGAAATGTTGGCGTATTGCGCAGGAACCGGTGGTAGTATTCTTATCATTGGCTCTGCAGCTGGCGTAGCTGTGATGGGAATGGAAAAGATCGATTTTATTTGGTATTTGAAAAAAATATCATGGATCGCATTACTCGGTTATTTTGCAGGTGCCGCTGCCTTCGTTGGCGAAAAAGCAGTTCGTGAAGCATTGGGAAATAGTTCTCATAAAACCCTGACAGAAATAGAAATGACAGAAGAAGGGATTAATGAATACTTATCCAATAATACATTTTATGTTACCCAACAAGATGAAGAACAACAAATGAAAGATAGTACTACGGTAAGTTTTATAGATTATTCTGATCATGGAATTAATTATTACGGATTAAATATGTGTTCCCATCAAACAAATATTAAATTGGATACTTTATTTAATTATAGTGTTATGCAAAATTTGAGCAAGGGAAAGTACATTGTTGATTTTACAAATGATACTATTGCTGAAGTACAACGAGGTGATAATATGTTGCTTGTGACGAAGTCCGGAAAGGTTTATCTGGTGGTGCAGTATGGAATGCCTATTGAACTTAAAAAAGCCAATTAAGTTTTTTGAATATATATTGAATAATGATGTTATGACCGTTAATACAATTAGAATATGGGGGTCTCTGTTGTGGCTGATGAATGCGACACTTTGTCTCGTGGCTCAAGACTTTTCGTCAGTTTCAACAGAGAACAAAACCTATATGCAAGACATCAAGACGGTCGAGTTGTATTTAGACGGATTTCCTTATTCTCAACCTGTAATTACCTTGAATGGAGATGAAAAACTGATTCTTTCATTTGATGATTTGAGCGGAGAAAGTCGATACTTGAAATATACTTTTATTCATTGTTCTCATGATTGGAAAATTGATGGATTGAGTCAGATGGAATACCTTTCAGGATTTATGGAAGACGAGGTAACCGAATATTCATATTCTTTTAATACAATTGTTGGATATACAAATTATCAAGTCCATTTTCCCGGCTCTTTGATGCAAATCACAAAATCAGGCAATTATATATTATATGTATATGATGACACTCCTGATAACCCTATTCTAACCAGACGATTTATGGTTATGGAATCGCGTCCGATTATGATTGGTGGCGAAGTCAGACAAGCAAGTGATGTGAGTGTCATGCACACGAAGCAGGAGGTTGATTTTGTTGCCTATACGGCTCCTTATAATGTCAAAAATCCTGCACGCTATCTACATGCCAACATAGTTCAAAATGGGAGATGGGATAATGCAATTATCGGATTAAAATATCGTTCCGGAAAACCCGGTGAGTATAGTTTTGATTATGATTTAAATGAAAATAGCTTTAATGGAGGCGATGATTTTCGTGTTTTCGATATTAAAAGTTTACGATATAATGGTTCAAGAATTGTTTCCGTAGGCTATCGTCGAAATGAAAATGTAGCTTTTGTTGTCGAAGATTATGCAAGACCATACGGAGCTTATGAATCTAATCCCACTTTACAAGGATATTATTATATTAAAAATGAAGATTTTAGTGGCGTAAATACGGAAGATTATGTGAGGGTTTATTTTACACTTAAAACAGAGTTTAACGTTCAAGGAGGCGATTTATATGTTTTTGGAGGACTTACCGATTGGATAATTCAAGAAGAAGCAAAATTGAAACTTAATCCCAATACAGGACTTTGGGAAACCTCTTTGCTACTTAAACAAGGTCTTTATAATTATCAATATGTGCAATTAAAATCAGAATATCAAATAATTGATGAAACTTATATTGAAGGAAGTCACTGGGAAACGAAGAATAAATATACAATTTTTGTATATTTGCAAGACGAAGGAACCGTTTACGATAAATTAATAGGGACTTTAGAATTGATAAAATGAGTGTCATTAAATATGCAATCGGGGTTGATATGGGGGGAACCAATACAGATATAGGATTGGTAGATGAGAGAGGTATTTGTATTGACAGAAGACGTATTTCCACAGCAGCTTATCCTAGTGTAAATCTCTTTATTTCTGATTTAGTGGCTTCTATACATGATCTATTAAATTGTAATTCTGTCTCGGAGATTGAAGGAATTGGGGTAGGAGCTCCCAATGCCAACTTTTTTACCGGAGAGATTCATAATGCTCCAAATCTGATTTTTGAGGGAGATGTGAAGCTTAAAGCATTGATTGAAAAAGAAATTCCTACGCAAGTTGTTCTTACTAATGATGCTAATGCTGCTGCCTACGGCGAAATGTTATATGGTGGTGCCAGACAGATGAAAGACTTTATTATGATTACCCTTGGAACCGGAGTCGGAAGTGGAATTGTAGTTGATGGAAATGTACTTTATGGACATGATGGAATGGCGGGAGAGTTGGGACATACGATTGTTTTTCCGAATGGAAGAAAGTGCTCATGTGGGAGAAATGGCTGTCTTGAGGAGTATGCTTCTGCAAGAGGAATTAGACAAACCTGTCAAGAATTGATTCAAAAACATGACTTGAAAAGTAGTCTCTATTATTTTTCTTTAGAAAATCTTGGATGCAAAGTGATTGGAGATGCTGCTGAAAATGGAGACCCTTTGGCGCTGGAAGTGCTTCGCTATACCGGTTATGTTTTAGGTCTGGCTCTTTCAAATGCGGTTGCATTTTCTTCCCCACAAGCCATTTTCTTGATGGGAGGGCCTACTAAGTCAGGAGATTTAATTTCACCTTTGAAAAAATATTTTGAAGAAAATCTACTCTCTTCCTATCGCGGAAAAATTGATATTTTACTTTCGGCTTTGAATGAAAATGATGCTGCAATTCTTGGGGCAGCAGCATTGGCGGTAGTGGAAAAAAATAAAACTAAATAGGAAGTATCTTTATCAATTCGTTGAGATCAAAATTTTCTCCTTTGATAATAAAATCTGCTTGCTTATAAAAGAATTCTCTTTTAAGCAATTCTTCATAAATATAGCGATTCAGTTCCTCGGAATTTAGATTTTTCGTTAATGGACGTCGTCTTTTTGAATTTTGTAACCTATGGTAAAGAGATGTAGGAGATAGTTGTATATAGACAGAAATAGAAGAATGTTTTATTTTTTCCATATTGTCAAAAAAACAAGGAGTTCCTCCGCCTGTGGCAATTACACATTGTTTTCTATTTAATAAATCATTTAAAAGCTCATGTTCCAATTGACGAAACATCTCTTCTCCAATCTGTTCAAAAAAATCAAAAATAGAAAACCGGTATTTTTCTTCAAAATACCGGTCTGTATCAATAAAAGTATATTGTAATTTATTGGCTAATTGCTTTCCTATGGTGCTTTTTCCTGCGCCGGGAAAACCTAATAATACAATGTTAGTTTTGTTCAATTTCTTGCGGTAATACAGATACAAAAGATTTTCCGCCGGTTTTTTTCTTGAATTCAACTGTTCCGTCAATCAGAGAAAAAAGAGTGTGATCTTTTCCAATTCCAACATTTCTTCCCGGATTGTGTACGGTTCCTCTTTGACGTACAAGAATATTTCCTGCTTTAGCCAATTGTCCACCGTATATTTTAACACCTAATCGTTTACTTTCGGATTCACGTCCATTCTGCGAACTTCCGACCCCTTTTTTATGTGCCATAATGTTTTATGCTTTAAAATGTGATTAATCAATACTACTTTACAACAATGTCATCAATTTTAATGGAAGTCAAATATTGACGATGTCCATTCATTTTTTGATAACTTTTTCTTCTTTTCTTTTTGAAAACAAGAACTTTATCTCCTTTTAAATGATTTAAAACGGTAGCGGTTACTTCAACCCCTTTTACAATAGGATTCCCCACTTCTATTTTACCGTCCTGATCCAAGAGCATTACGCGGTCCAACTTAATTTGTGAACCTTCTTCAGCATTTAGGCGATGAACATAGACCTTGCGATCTTTTTCAATCTTAAATTGTTGCCCTGCTATTTCTACAATTGCGTACATTTTGATTGATTTTATTTGGTTAATTTATTTTGAGGGTGCAAAAATATAAAAAAAAATCATACAAACATTCATATTTTGATACTTTTTATTAAACATTTTCGTTTCTCTTTTGTCTTAACATTGCTTGTAAAAGAAAATACAAATGAAAAACATGAGAAAAATTATCTTAAAATCATTACTTATTGTCGCTCTTTTGGCTTTTTTTACCACAATTATATGGGCGCAATCTTCACAATCAAAAAATGTCGATTTAACTAAAGCTGCGGATAAGTCCGTACACGCAGTTGTTCATATTAAGTCTGAGTTTATGAGAAAGAATTCTATGTGGGACTTCTTTTTCGGTGATGAATGGTTGGCTGATTTTTTCGGAATGCCAATGACAACTGCTTATCCTGTCGTAGCTACCGGATCGGGTGTTATTATTTCTGATGATGGATTTATTGTTACCAATAATCATGTTGTTGCTGAAGCCGAAAAAATTACGGTTACCCTTAATGACCAGTCTACATTTACAGGAATTATTGTGGGAACCGATCCCCAAACTGATTTGGCCCTGATTAAAATTGAGGCGAAAAATTTAAGTTATTTGGATTTTGCTAACTCCGATAATGTTAAAGTTGGAGAATGGGTATTGGCCGTTGGCAATCCATTTAACTTAACCTCCACTGTTACGGCAGGAATTGTAAGTGCTAAAGCCAGAAATTTGAATATTCTCGGCAACAATAGAGAAGGAGCCTATATCCAAACAGATGCTGCTGTGAATCAGGGAAATAGCGGAGGGGCGCTCGTAAATGTTGATGGAGAACTAATAGGAATTAATACTGCAATCGCTTCAGGAAATGGCTATTATACAGGATATTCATTTGCTATTCCTTCAAATGTGGCAAAAAAAGTAGTGGAGAAAATTAAAAATAGGACATTTTAACTTATTGAATATTAGAAAACGTTAACGATTCTGTATTCAACATTTTTTTAATATAAAAAAATATATGAGACAATTAAAAATTTCAAAATCAATTACCAATAGAGATACGGCATCATTGGAACGTTATTTGGCAGATATTGCCAAAGAATCAATGATAACCGCAGATGAGGAAGTTGAGTTGGCAAGAAGAATTAAGGAAGGCGATGAAGCTGCTTTGGAAAAATTGACGAAAACAAATCTGAGATTTGTTGTTTCTGTTGCTAAACAATATCAAAATCAAGGGATTAACTTGCCGGATTTGATTAATGAAGGAAATGTGGGACTTATTAAAGCTGCAAAGCGTTTTGACGAAACTCGCGGATTTAAGTTTATCAGTTATGCTGTATGGTGGATTAGACAAGCAATTCTTCAAGCAATTGCAGACCAATCAAGAATCGTCAGGCTCCCCCTTAATCAAGTCGGAACCATTAATAAAATTAAAAAAGAGATTGCTCGTCTGGAACAAGAATTGCAGCGTCCGCCTACATTTGAAGAAATTTCGGAAGCAATAGATCTCCCTGAGTATAAGATTGCAGAAATTATGAAAATGAATACCTATACGCAATCAATAGACTCCCCAATTGCCCCTGATGAAGATACTAAATTTATTGACACTTTCATTTACGATAACGATGAAGATACCGATTCTCAATTGATGAATGAATCTCTCTCCTTGGAAATAAATGATGTGCTTTCTACACTCTCTGAAAAAGAACGCGAAATTATAAAACTTTTTTACGGAATTAATTCTTCGCACGAATATACTTTGGATGAAATAGGAGACCGTTATGATCTTTCCCGTGAACGTGTTCGTCAAATTAAAGAAAGAGCACTCAAAAGACTTCGACAAGAGTGTATGAGACAAGAGTTTAAAAATAAAACCTTAAAAATGTATTTGTAATTCATTACTTAATTCTCTTTTGAGATTAGGAGTGAACTTTTATACTATTCTATGCTTATTTATACCCCGATAATTACATCTCGTTTTACCTATATTTCAAAAATTTTATTTGGGGATATTTTACAAGTTGAATTTTCGATAACAGATTCAATTTCTCACTTTCGGGAATATCAGGGAATTAAGTGGGCGTATTCTCAAGAAGAATCAGTTGAAGGGCTTAATTTTTATGCTCATTCACTTCTTTTTGAAAATAAGGTGGTTCCCCAAGAACTAACGCATGTTCCTTGGAAAAATCTATCACTTTTTTTCCCCGTTAAGCAGAATCCGTTTTTCCCGTTCGATCCGTTTGCACTCTCTTTTTATTTGATTTCCAGATATGAAGAATATCTTCCTAATGCAAAAAGAGATGCTCATGATCGATTTGAAATAGAATCGGCTATTGCCTATCAGAGAGGTTTTCACAGAATTCCGCTGGTAAATATGCTGGCCGTTGAATTGGCTTTTGTAATTAGAGACTATTTTCCTGATTTTACATGGAATACTCCATCATTTCATCAGGTTTATACTTGTGATGTGGATATAGCATATCGCTACAAAGGAAAAGGATTCTTTCGATGGGGTGGTGGTGTTATAAAATCAATGTTGCAGGGAAAATGGAAAGAGGTTGGAAACTATTTTTCTGCAGCTATAAATCCTAATTTTCAAGATCCTTATGATTTATTTCAAGAAAGAACAACCCATTATTTATCACAAAAACAATCTGTAATTCATTTTATACCGATTGGGGATTACGGAACTTTTGATAAACAAGTCAATCCTAATTCTAAATGTTTTAAGAATCTTATTGATTATCTTAAAAAATATTCAGACATTGGATTACATCCTTCCTATTCATCACATCTGAATTATGAATTTCTTGAAAAAGAAAAAAAGAAATTAGAAAAACTTCTTGAAAAACCGATTGTAAAATCGCGACAACATTATTTAAGACTTAAATTCCCTGATACATACCAATTTTTGCTTCAGTCCGGAATCGAAGAAGATTACTCATTGGGCTGGAGTAATGAAGTGGGTTTTAGATCATCTGTGTCGGTTCCTTTTTATTTTTATGATTTAACACGAGAAAAAGAAACCAAATTAAAAATACACTCTTTGCATGTTATGGACGTGGCTCTTATGCGCATATCAAAATCTCAGCAAGAGTACGATGATATTTTTGAGCAAATTAAGAATGAGGTTCAAAAGTGGGGCGGAGAATTTGTGTTCTTAGAGCATAATTCATCTCAAATCAGGAATTCATAATAGATTCTCTAATTGAGTATAAATCTTCTTCCGAGGAAATTTTATCCAGTACTTTTTTAAGAATAATATCTAAATCATGATTCTCTGAATAATCAGCCGGAGCTAAGTAATCAGCGCGATTGAATTGAATTAATTCCCGACATGCTTCCCGAGGTGTTTGTGCTCCATTTTTAGATTTTTTAACTTTCGGATTATAAACGGCAATGGCCGTTCCCCCTTGTAATTTAACCATTTTCATGGCCGGAACATCCGTTTCCCCGTCTCCGATATAGATGATACGTTCAAACGGTACAACTTTTTGCTCTTCAGGTATCCTTTTGTTAATTAGAGAGTTATCGTATGAATTATTGATTCCTTTATTGATACGAAATAAAAATTGTGTCTTATTCGTATAGTTGACTACCAATGCCGGCCAGCATGCCGCCCCCTTTGAATCGTATGTAAATCCGGATGCAAAGATGTTTTTAAAATATTTCGCAATAGAGGTGCCTTTTACAAATTCCCTCAATCCGGAAGAAATGATATGGTGTTCCAAAAGAATGTTTTTTGAGGCTGCATAATGATTAATCCGATCAAAAAAGGTTTCAACACCTTCAAAAAATTGAATACTACTCCCATATTTCATAAAATCGGATTCTTTAATGGAAATATTATTCTCTTTTGCTTTTTTAATCATTAATAACATGTAGGATAAAACCCCATCCATATCATGTTCTGCTGCTTGTCGGTTTGATTCTTCCCAAAATTCTTCATTCGCAATCTTAAGATTCGGGATGAAATCGTATTCTTGCATGTATCCCGGGGCTAAGGTTCCATCAAAATCATAAGCAATGGCAACAATTGTTTTCGCTTCTCTCATATATTGTTAAATATTTTCACAAAAGTACTAAAAAATCTGTTGCATTGCTACAATTTTTTATTTTTATACCTAATACAAAACTCAGCTATTGTTTTTTTATTATTTTTGCATCACAATTTTGAACAAAAACAAATATAATGAAAAAACAACTATTTTTGATTTTAATCTTTGTAATTTCTTGGGGGATAATGTTTTCACAAAAGCCCGACTCTACATTGCAAGAAAATGAATTGGAATTATTATCCGGCGAAACCTTCGGTGATGGTTTTGAAGATGAGGAATCCGGAGCAAGTACTTACATCCCGGGACTACTCCATTCATCAAGAGATGTCTATACCAATAATACGGGTTATACATTCAGTATTGCGTGGTTTAAAACTCGTGGTTTGGACTCTAAGTATCAGACAATAAGCATGAACGGCTTAATTATGCAAAATTTGGTGACAGGCAGAGCTTCTTATTCTCAATGGGGTGGTCTGAATCATGTTTTTCGTTATCCTGAGAATATTCTTAATAATAATCCTGCTACATTTACTTTTGGAAGTATTGGCGGAGCATCTAATTATACGGTTCGTCCTTCAACCTTCCGTCAACAAATTAGAGCAACGTATTCACTTTCCAATAGAAGTTACAATAATAGATTGATGATAACCGGAGCCACTGGTTTAATGAAGAATAATTGGGCATTTACCGCTTCATTGTCAGGTCGTTTTGGAAATGCTATATCTTATGTGGATGGTACTCACTATGATGGAATAAGCTATTTCTTATCAGGAGAAAAGAAAATCAACGAAGAACATTCAGTTGTTCTTTCAGCATTCGGGGCTTATACAGATCGTGCGACACAAGGAAATGCAGTTCAAGAAGTATATAATTTGTTAGAAACAAATTATTACAATCCCAATTGGGGATTGCAAAACGGAGAAGTAAGAGCAGCAAGAATCAAAAAAACTCATGAACCCGTTATTCTTTTATCTCACTACTTTAAACCCATGGATAAAAAATATACGATTATATCGACCTTGGGAAGTACTTTTGGAAAAGCAAAAAGCAGTTCTTTAGATTGGTATGATGTGCCAGATCCACGTCCGGATTATTATCGCTATTTGCCGAGCTATCAGGAAGATACATTGCTTCAAGGGATGATCGCTGATGAATGGCTTACAGATATTAATGTAAGACAAATCAATTGGGATAATATTTATAAAGTAAATCAATATAATGCGGCTATCAATCAACGAGCTCAATATATTCTTAAAGATTATGTCAATGACCATGTTCAAATTGCAGGGGCATCCAATATTGTGGCACAGCTTACGCAACATTTAAAATTGAGTGCAGGAATTGATGTCAGAGGATTTAAACAAAGAAATTATCAACAAGTTAATGACCTTTTGGGAGGCTCTTATTGGATGGACGTTGATAAATATGCAGAAGGAGATTCTGCGGACAATCCGGATGTTCTCTACAATGGCTTAGATAATAAAGATGCAATATTGGGAGTAGGAGACAAGTACGGATATGATTATGCATTGAATGTTTATAAACAGAATTTATGGGTAATGAATAAATTTTCTTATAATGTAATTGATTTCCATGTAGGTGCTCAAATTGGTGCAACTCAATATTGGAGAACCGGTTTTATGAGAAATGGACTTTTCCCTGAAACTTCAAAAGGAAATTCTGATGTGAAAAATTTTATTGATCTTGGATTAAAAGCCGGTATTACTTATAAAATAAATGGAAGAAACTATTTAATATTTAATGCTTCAGGTTTAAGCAATGCGCCAAGCGTTACCAATGTTTTCCTCTCCCCAAGAACTCATAACCAATATGTAAATAGTTTGAATAATGAAAAAGTTGTATCAGGTGATTTGACCTATATGATGACTTATCCGAAAGTGAAAATGAGACTTACGGGTTTTTATACCCATATTTTTGATATGTCAAAACTTACAACTTTCTACCATGATGATTATGCCGCGTTAGTCAACTATTCCATGACCGATATTAATCAACAATATATGGGAATTGAATTTGGTATCGAAGTGAAAATAGGAGAGATGTTCTATATAGTTGGTGCTGCAAATATCGGAAATTATACTTATACCAATAATCCTAATGTTACCATTACTGCAGATAATGGCTATGATATTCTTTCCGCAGATAATGTATCGGCTTCGCATACAGTTTATTTTAAAAATTTCCATGTGGCAGGGACACCGCAAATCGCCGGAACTCTCGGACTTAAATTTAATCACAATTATTGGTGGGCAAATTTAAATGTAAATTATTTTGATGGAATCTATGTAGATATGAATCCTGAACGTAGAACAACCGCTGCAAGAGGAACTCTTGATGCTAATTCTGATTTGTATCATGCTATTGCAGACCAAACAAAACTCAAAGGACAAATCACCGTAGATGCTTCCTTAAGTAAATCTTGGAAAGTGAAAAGATATTTAATCGGATTTAATGTAAGTGTGTCGAATGTTTTGAATAATAAGAATTTAGTTACAACTGCATGGGAACAATATCGTTTTGACTATAAAGAAAACAATGTTAATAAATTCCCTATTAAATATTATTATGCTTTCGGAACCACTTTCTACGCCGGAATTAATTTCACATTTAACTAGTCTTTAAGATTGTAAACATAGAATGATTAATTATAAAAATATAGATTGTATGAATATTATAATAAAAAGCACAAGAAAAATCATATTAATATTGGTTGCTGCATTGATGTTATATTCTTGCGACAAACAATTAGCTGTTGCCCCGCCATTAACTTATGATGGAGAAGCTACATGGACTATTCGCGATTTGCTGGATCGTGATACGGCAAGTCAACTCCCGGATAGTGTTATTACAGGGATTGTAGTTAGTAGCGATGAAAAGGGAAGTTTCTATAAATCATTGGTAATTCAAGATGAAACCGGTGGTATTCAAATTAAGGTTGATAATAGTTCCTTGTTTACTCGTTACAAAATTGGGCAACGGGTATATATCAAATGTAAAGATTTGGTTTTGGGAAAATACTATAACTTGCCTCAAATGGGTATTGGGGAAGTAACAAATCTTATTGCGATTCCTTCAAAATATGAATTTCAACACATTTATAGAGATGGAGTACCCGAAGCAGAACCGGCTCCCTTCGTAATCACAAGTGCTACTACAGAAGAAGAATTGAAAGATCATTTGAATATGTTGGTGGAAATTCCTAATTGTCAATTTGTACAAAAAGGAGTTCCCTTTGTAGATCCACAAAATACAAGACCTTATACTTCACGGGATATTAATCTTAGAATCGGAAGTAATAATCTAACCGTAAATACAAGTAAATACGTGGACGATGAAATTGGTAAGACTTTAACCCCGGACGGCACAGGTACTGTTCGTGGAATATTGACAATTTATCAAACATACAGCTCTCCGGTTTATCAGATTGTGCTTCGCTCGATTAAAGATATCGATTTTGTATGGACAGAAAAAGTGTATGATTTAGCAGATCATTTGAGTCAATCTATGTTCGGATGGAGTGCCAAGAATTCAGGCGCCTCATGGTCCACTGTTACATCTCAATCTGCTTTTATGATTGAAGGCAATGGAACCGAAAGTAATAGTTGGCTTGTTTCTCCTGCACTCAATTTTACAGGTTATACCCGTGCTGATGTAAGTTTTGAGCGTCTTATTTTAGGTAATAATGATCTTACGATGTACTACACTACTACTGCTTATACTCCCGGTTCAGATATCGTTGCTGCAAATTGGACTGCTGTTACCATGAATACTTATACAACCAATTGGGATGCCGAAACCGTGAATATTCCTACAACGGCAAAAGCAATCGCTTTTAAATATTCAGGCACAGATTCAGATGTTTACTTGAGAAAAATAATTATTAATGCCCAAAAGTCAAATTAATAAATCATGAGAAAAATAAATAAGAGTATAGTTTTCCTTTGTATTCTCGGACTATTCATAGGGTTTAGTTCTTGCAGAAAATATGAAGAACCTGAATTTACAACGCCAAAATATGAAGGTCCTGCAGCCAATCATACAATTAAAGATATCAAAGATCTTTTTGACGGAACCGGAGTGGATTCCATTGCCGGTAAAAATGCTCCCGATTTTATTGTAAAAGCGGTAGTTGTCAGTTCCGATGCGGGGGGTAATTTTTATAAAGCAATGGTCGTTCAGGATTCCACCGGGGCCATTGAAATTGAAATTAATAGAACCGGATTATATACCCAATATCAGGTAGGACAAATTGTTTATATTAAATGTAATGGTTTGTGTGTGGATATTTACGGGAAAAATGTGGGAGGAACCGAATTGGGCTATTATAGAATGGGCTGGATTTATCAGGACGGAGTAGGTCAAATTAATGCCAATTATTTGGATAATTATATTTCTAAAGATGGCCTTCCAAGTGAAGATAATGTAGATCTGTTGGAGATAGATAATTATAATTATAATCCTTATGTCTTGGAAGCCGGAGCTGCCATGGCCAATGACCCCAATGTTAGTCGCCTTGTGAGAATTGAAAATTGCATTTTTGCACCGGAGTCTTTCGGAAAACCTCTTTCGGATGATGTGATGACTACAGAACATGCCATTGCCTCTATTGATGGATCTCCCGTAACTAAGTTTATCGTTAGAACAAGTAATTATGCTAAATTTAGAGGTATTCAGGTTCCCGATTCAACATGTACGTTAATGGGAATATTATCTAAATACGGAGATATGTATCAGATTCAACTTAGAACCAAAGAGGATATTATACGTTAATGGAGATACGCTTAAATACGATTGAAGAGGCGTTGGAGGATTTCCAGGCCGGCAAATTTTTAATAGTGGTTGATGATGAAGACCGCGAAAATGAGGGAGATTTTATCATTGCTGCTGAAAAAATAACTCCTGAAAAGGTTAATTTTATGCTCACCAACGGACGAGGGGTTTTATGTACTCCAATGTCTCAAGAACGTTGCAATGAGCTGAAATTGGAAATGCAGGTGCCAACCAATACTTCTCTTCATGGGACTCCGTTTACCGTTACAGTAGATTTACTTGGTCATGGTTGCACCACAGGAGTATCCATGCATGATCGTGCGGCAACAATCAAAGCGTTGTCAGAACCTTCAACTCGCCCCGAAGATCTTGGGAGACCGGGGCATATAAGTCCTTTGTGTGCCAAAGATGGTGGCGTTCTTGTTCGGGCAGGACACACTGAAGCCGCAGTTGATCTGGCTAAATTAGCCGGTTTGTCTCCAGTGGGTGCTTTGATCGAAATTATCAATCCGGATGGGACCATGGCAAGACTTCCTCAATTGTATGAGTTGTCCCGGAAATTTGATATCAAAATGGTCTCCATTCAAGACTTGATAGCTTATCGAGTTCGTACGGAAACCCTTATCAGGAAAGAACAATCCGTTATTCTTCCCACAGAATGGGGAACATTTAACCTTACTGCCTATACTCAATTAAATACCAAAGATACTCATATTGCATTAACTAAAGGCGAATGGAAAAAAGGAGAGAGTGTTTTGGTACGCGTCCATTCTTCTTGTGCTACAGGCGATATTTTTGGCTCCTGCAAGTGTGATTGCGGTGCTCAGTTGCATCGTTCCAT
>Ga0116193_1001432_pt1 | contig 19708 bp, 11 predicted proteins | sample AD_UKC115_MetaG_FD_89892 | JGI IMG/M metagenome (GOLD analysis project Ga0116193, IMG submission 89892) | Active sludge microbial communities of municipal wastewater-treating anaerobic digesters from Hong Kong - AD_UKC115_MetaG | ecosystem: Engineered > Bioreactor > Anaerobic > Digestate... | reverse complement strand
TCCAAATAAACGCAATGGCTTAAAGCCCTTACCTCCATCCCAATTTATCGTCTCACTTGCATCTATATCCACCATCAATTCATAATTCCACCACCAGGGATAGTCAGGATAATACCCTATCTTGCTCAAATCTTCTAAACTACTTATCTCTCTCGTTTCTACTACTGGTGGTGGAGTAGGAGCCTGAGTAGGCCCTGACTCTTTCAAATATGGATAATTCACTCCCTCTTCTATCACCCAAACATTTACAAAATTCCAGCCTACATAAGTTGCCTGCTGCTTCATCTCCACTGTAGGCTTATCTACTCCACCACCAGAACTACTCTGACCTGATGTCTGTATATCCCAGTAACTGCTCGTTATACTACCATATTCTTTATATCCCACAAGACCTCCTACATACCAATCATTACCAGACACCGCTCCTGTGCTGTAACTGCTCGTTATTCTACCATAATTATGCCCCACAAGACCTCCTACATCACTACTACCAGATACCGCTCCTGTGCTGTAACTGCTCAATATACTACTATCATTATACCCCACAAGACCTCCTACATCACTACTACCAGACACCGCTCCTGTGCTGTAACTGCTCGTTATACTACCATCATTATACCCCACAAGACCTCCTACATCACTACTACCAGACACCGCTCCTGTGCTGTAACTGTTCAATATACTACCATCCCAATCATTATACCCCACAAGACCACCTATATAACGAACACTACCAAACACCACTCCAGTGCTGTAACTGCTTGTTATACTACCATCATTCAATCCCACAAGACCACCTACATCATCTCCCGTTCCAGACACCGCTCCTGTGCTGTAACTGCTCGTTATACTACCTCTATTAAACCCCACAAGACCTCCTACACGCGAACTACCAGACATTCCTCCTGTGCTGTAACTGCTCACTATACTACCTCCATAATTATACCCAACAAGACCACCTACATCATAACCACCTATTACCCAGCAGTCTTCTAATCCTAAATTCTTCACCTCTCCTTCCGAACCCATATATCCAAATAATCCCACGCTAGTAGCATCAGGACGGTTAATATGCAACCCAACAATCTTATGCCCATTGCCATCAATCTTGCCGAGAAATGGTGCATTGCTTGTTCCAATGGGTTTGAAACCTGCCCCGTTGTTCCAGTTCAATGTAGCACTTGCATTTATGTCCTTCGTTAGTTCATATTTTCCATTTAGGGGATAGGCAGGGTCATTGCCAATCTTTTGTAGTTCTTCAATGTTGTTAATCTTTATAACATCAGATATAACTTCACCTTCTGCTGTCCCTTCTGTGATACCTTCGGTTGTGCCTTCGGCTATGCCTTCATGAACTCCTTCTGCTGTCCCTTCTGTGATACCTTCGGTTGTGCCTTCGGTTATGCCTTCATGAACTCCCTCTGCTGTTCCTTCTGTGATACCTTCGACAGTTCCTTCGGTTATACCTTCATGAACTCCTTCTGCTGTCCCTTCTGTGATACCTTCGGTTGTGCCTTCGGCGGTTATACCTTCATGAACTCCTTCTGCTGTCCCTTCTGTGATACCTTCGACAGTTCCTTCGGTTGTTCCATCAACTAATCCTTCGCCTTGACATTCTACTCTCACTTCACGAGTTATTTCTGTGGGGTTTTCACTGCTATCTACTGCACGATAAACCACCTGATATACCCCTGACCGTGATGGATTTATATTGTTGGATATAGTTTGGACTGTGGCTTCAAGTCCGTCACAGTTATCTATCGCGGTTGCCCCCGGCTCTGTGAAATCTGTATTGCATTCTAAGGTCATCGGGTTATAACCGTTTAAGGTAATCTCAGGTCCAACTGTGTCTACTACATATACCAGTCGTGTTTCTATACTTATATTACCATCACTGTCTGTAGCAACATACTCAACGGTATAATCACCTACTATCTCACTGTTAACATTATTAGTAATCTCTATCTTATCGGTTAAATCTCCATCAGGAATATCATAAGCCGTTGCACCTGCATCTTCATACACCGTTTTACATTCTATTATAAGGTCAGTCTCTCCTAAAATTGTTATCTCTGGTTTATATACAATTCCTTTAAGAAAAGGATAACTAACACCTTCCAGAATATTCCATGCAATATTAAAGTCCCAGCCTACATAAGTTGCTTGCTGTTTTAGTTTTGTTGTTGTTTTACCTTCTCCACCTCCTGCAGAGTTTGCCTGTCCTGATGTCTCTATGTCCCAATAACTACTTGTAACCGAGCCATAATTCTCTCCCACAAGACCACCGGCATAAGTTTCATTAGCAGAAACTGTTCCCGTGCTATAACTGTAGGAAATACTACCTTTATTCAAACCTGTAATACCACCCACATCTTCTCTACCTGACACTGCTCCTAGGTTGTAACTGAGTATAATTTTCCCAGAATTCTCATTATATCCCACGAGACCACCAGCATAATCTAATGTAGCAGAAACTGCTCCCATGTTATAACTGCTATTAATAGTTCCGTTATTATTATTTCCAATAAGCCCACCAACATAACTAATACCAATTACTTTTCCAAGATTATAACTGAGTCCAATAGTCCCGTAATTCCACCCAATAAGTCCGCCAACATAATTTCCATTCCCTTGCACAGTTCCTTTATTATAACTGCTTGTAATATTCCCTCCATTATTATACCCGATAAGACCACCAACATACTTTCCACCCCCAGATATTGCTCCTGTATTGTAACTGTTTGTAATACTACTTCCATTGTTATATCCCACCAAGCCACCAATATTTTCTCCACTGCCAGATACTGCTCCTGTATTATAACTATTTGTGATATATCCTTCATAGTTCCATCCCACCAGGCCGCCTATATACCAATTCCCATATACTGCCCCTCTACTGTAACTGCTCTCAATGCCACCACCATTGCTTCCTACTATGCCGCCAACATCACCCGTCCCAGAAACTGCTCCCTTGCTGTAATTATTTGTAATACTACCTTCATTTCGTCCCACCAGACCTCCTACATGTCTACTATTACCAGACACCATTCCTGTGCTGTAACTGTTTGTTATAGCCCCACCATTTTTATTTTCTCCTGATAAGCCACCAACATAATCTCCTGTGCCAGATACTTCTCCCGTGTTATAACTATTCGTTATTCTATTTTCATTTATTCCTACCAGACCACCAACATCTTTCTTACCAGAGACATCCCCTTTGTTATAACAACTTATAATGTTGCCCTTGTTCCACCCTACGAGACTACCGACAATATCATTACCTACAACTGAACAGTTGTCTAATCCTATATCTCGGACTTGTCCCCCTGGACCTAATATGCCAAATAAGCCTATGTTATCTTCATCGGGGCGATTGATATATAAACTTGCAATCTCATGTGTGTTGCCATTAAATTCTCCTACCAACCTCAATGGATTAAACCCTTTGCCGCTGTTCCAATTTATTGTTTCACTTGCATCTATGTCCTCTGTTAATTCATAGTTCCACCACCAGGGATACTCGGGGTCTATGCCTACCTTGCTCAATTCTTCTAATGTATTTATCTCCTTTGTTTCTCTATTAAGGGTGATATAGAAAACTGTGTAGGTCCTAACTCTATAAAATATGGATAACTTACTTTGTCTTCTTCTTCCCCTTCACCTTCTTCTATTTCAATTACCCAAACACTCACAAAATCCCAACCTATATATGTTGTCTGCTGTTTCATCTGTTCCGTCGTTTTCCCTTCTCCTCCTGCTGAACTTGTCTTATTAGATGTTTCTATGTCCCAATAACTGTTTGTGATATTTCCTGTATTCAATCCTATCAAACCGCCGACATTTTTACTACCCCACACTGTTCCTATGCTGTAACTTTTCGTAATATTAAGTATATTTTTTCCTACCAGACCACCAACATATTCACTACCACATACAGCACCTGCGCTAAAACTATCTGTAATACTGCCTTTATAACCATTTAGCCCAACCAAACCACCAACATAATTTCCATCACCCCACACAGGACTTGTGCTGTAATTTTTAACAATACTCCCTACATTATTATACCCAACCAGTCCACCAACATTATTTTTACCCCAGACAGCCCCTGTGCTATAACTGTGGGTAATATTATCTCCATTATTATATCCTACAAGTCCGCCAACATTTTCACTGCCCCACACTGCACTTGTGCTGTAACTGTCTGCAATACTACCATGACAAATTTGCGATGAATCGCAATAGCCATTTTCACCTATTAATCCGCCAACATTGTTATTGCCCAAAACTGTTCCGGCACTATAACTGCTAACAATACTATCATTATTTTTCCCTACAAATCCGCCAACATCTTCATTACCAGATACATCTCCAGTATTGTAACTATTTGTAATACTACCTTCATTGGAGCCAACAAATCCGCCGGTATTTCTACTTCCGGACACAGTCCCTGTGCTGAAACTACTTATAATATCACCATAATTTTTCCCTGCAAAACCACCAACATTCTCACTTCCAGACACAGTTCCTGTGCTGGAACTGCTTGTAATATTGCCATAATTTATCCCTACAAAACTGCCAACAGAATTTTTACCTATTATTATGCAAGTTTCAATTCCTAAATTTCTTACCTCTCCTCCTGAACCTATAAAACCGAGTAGACCGATATAATTCTCTCCTGAACGATTTATATATAACCCTGTAATTTTGTGTTCCTTACCATCAATCATGCCGATGAATGGTGCATTGCTTGTTCCGATTGGTTTAAAACCTGCCCCATTATTCCAGTTAATCGTATCACTTGCATCAATGTCTTGTGTCAGTTCATATTCACCATCCAGTGGATACACTTCATCATTCCCAATCTTTTGGAGTTCTTCTATGCTGGCTATGGGTATTACTTCAGACATTCCTTCACCTTCTCCTTTGTCTACTACTAAACTTACATCAATGCCCTTTGTCAATTTATATTTACCATTCAAAGAATTTACTGCGGTATTATCTATCTTTTGCAACTCCCCAATGCTATCAATTTGAATTACTTCTGCATAGATACTGGAGTACATAAACATTATGCTCAATAAACATATAACCCACATACAAGTAAAAAACCTTTTCATTTTATTTTTTCCTCTGTTATTATTCATTAAATCTGAAATTAAAAACTTTTTATACCATACCTCCCTTTAATGTTTGTTGATAAAATAATAACTAAAAACCTTCTCATTCTATATTCTCATAAGTTGTTGTTCATTAAATTAGAAGGAAAAAACTTTTTCAGACCAAGCATTCCAATAAGGTTGATTGACAAATTAGAGACCAAAAATCTCTTCATACACAGACCCCCATTAAAATTAAATTGTTATACATTTTAGTTGTTGAATATATTTCATTCTTATACTTTTCAATTGCAAAAAACAAATAATAGAATACATATTCATTATTATCTTCTTTCTCCAATTTTAAAATTCCTTATTTCCTTTCTTTGTAAAACAAATAATTTGGACATCCTGTATCATTGCCTATCTCCTGCAATTTAACTTCACATAGAGCATCATTCTCTACCTTTGATAATCCCTTGATATCCTCAATCTGGATTGCTGACATGGATAAGGTAATTTGCGTATCCTGCTTTTGCAATCTCTCAATATTTGTCCAGTGCATCTTTGGGACATTCAACACAATGTGTGTATCCTGTTGCAATCTCTCAATACTATCAAATTGAATTCTCATCGCATATACATCCGAGCATATAAACATCATGCCTGACAGAACCATGACAAATACACAAACCAAATACCTGTTCATCTTACATCCGTAAATCGTATTTATTTATTGAACAACATTCAACATTCCCATTTCTCAAAAAACTGAACAAAAAAGAATCACTCTTCATAATTCTATTTCCATTATGGTATTTGCCAATTATCTTACAAAATCTTCATCTTCATCTCTTCTTTAATATTAGTAATCTTTCCTTTCAACTCGCAATTACCAACTTCCTATCTTATAAAATTACTATAACTAATCTTACCATAAATTTCTAATTTTTGCCAATATTTTTTAAAAAAAATTTATTCATTTATTCATCAAATTAATAGAACAACTTTTCTCCGAGAAAAGTATTTTTACCATCAAGGTCGCCAGTAATACACAAAACTCGCAGTCTTCCAAGACAGGTATAGCATTATCTATATTTTCTATCAAGTAAATTGGAGAAGAACCTACTTTTTAAGTTGCTTTACAAATTTACAGGAGGGACGAGGAAGACTGAAAATAAGAGAAGAGCACCATCACTACAATTATAGTTATAAATGCACAATCAGGATTGGTTGTTATGTCAATAAGTCGGCGATTTTTAGCATGAAATCGCCTAATTTCCCGGCATATTCGGGAGAGCCTTCTATAATCACTAGGCCCTGAGCCATAGCCTGAACTGTTTCTACTGAATTGGTTAATACAGGTAAGGCTGAATCTATGTTGGGGAACCGCATGTGGATAAAAGGCTTCCGTAATGTATACATACCTCTACCTGATTTTGTCTGTCCTGCTTTTACCTTTAACCAGCAGGCTATATCTTCATTGTCTACTGACCACTGGTAAATTCGCTCTGGCTGTTGGGATGTCCACTTCACCATGTCAGGGTCGCCTGCTTTATTTAACTGGCTTAATGCTGTGGATACCATGTATAAGGTTAACTTGACTTTGAGTTTTTTCTCAAGAGTATTTTTAGGTTTAGCATCAGGCATAAGCAATTTTAGTGCAAGTAGAACGCTGAATATTCTCCATAATAGCGAGAAATTTTTCCATCCCTTGATTTTGGGTAAAACTAATTTGCCTGTAAAGAAATCGTTCATCTTTTTTAATGAACTGAACTTAAAAGTAATATCTGGTTTCTCTAATATTTCTGGTGCTGTCTCAAAATTTAAGTTATCAAATTTAACATAAGCACCTATATTCTCGTCACCATTCTTTGCAATGAATTGAACTGTTCCCTTGATATTTTCAAACCGTTTTCGGAATGTAGGATGGTCTTCTAACAGGACTTTTATGACAGGCAAAACTGCATGTAAAATGATTTTTGAAACTAAAATCTCTTTTTCGTTTTCTGTCATTAGTATTCATCCTCCCAATTCTCTTCTTTTTCAAACTCCTTACCAAGCAGTTCACGAACTTTTTCAATAATACCATCTGTATCAATTTTGTAGTAGTGCATAAGGTCTTCAGGGTAGCCGTGAGGTGTATACTGGTCAGGAAGTCCGACTCTTGTAAAGGCACAACCTTTACCGCTTTCGGCAATAATCTCGCCTACGGCACTTCCTAAACCACCGATATAATTATGGTCTTCAAAGGTAATGATTCTCCTTGTCTCGGTTACGGCTTTCATGATTGCTTCGGTATCTATCGGTTTAATTGTGTGCATATTCAATACACGAGCAGAGATACCATCTTCACGCTCTAATATATTTGCTGCTTCTACTGCGTGATATACTACTGCACCACAAGCAATGATGGTTAAATCTGTTCCCGGTTTCATTTCAACTGCTTTGCCAATTTTGAAGCCATATTGGTCTGTCTGATATACCCGCGGCTCGAAACCGCGCCCAATCCGAATGTAGACAGGTCCTTGGACTTCAAGACAAGCCTGAACCGCTAATGCAGTTTCTACTGAATCCGCAGGAACAATGAGTTGAATATTAGGAATAGCACGAATGATTGAAAGGTCTTCAATAGAATGGTGCGTGGTTCCAGCAGACCCAAAGGAAGTTCCACCGTGAGTTGCAATAACCTTTACATTTAAGTTCTGATAGCAAATATCTGTTCTCAAAAATTCCACTGCCCGCATAGAAGCAAATACGGAAAAGGTGGATACAAAGGGTAAAAGACCTGCTTTGGCTAATCCCGCGGCTACGCCAAACATGTTTTGTTCAGCAATCCCAAAATTAAAAAAGCGGTCAGGAAACTTTTCTCCAAATTTGCCGATTTTAGTTGATTTTGCCAGGTCAGCAGATAAACCCACAATCTTTGGATTTGTCTTTCCTAATTCACTGAGGACAAATCCGTAGATTTCTGCTTGTGTCATATTGTCGGCATCATATACCGTCCATGTAAGACCTCCCTCTGGGCTCATATTATTTCTCCTATCAATGTTTATAGTTTAGGGTATATCAGGATACATTTTATCAATAGAGGCTTTCGCTTTTTCGGCTAATTCAGCACTTAGCCCGCCATAATGCCATGCAGGGTTCCCCTCCATAAAATCTACGCCTTTACCTTTGACCGTGTCGCAGATAATCATAGAGGGACCATCGTTGTATGCCAATGCTTTATCTATGGCTTCGCATATCTTGGGCATATCGTGTCCATCAATTAATTGAGTATACCAACCAAAGGCTTCCCATTTTTTATCTAATGGCTCTAAACTCATGACAGATTCAGTAGGACCATCAATCATCATGTGGTTTCGGTCTAAAAATCCGATAAGATTGCCCATCTTGTAATGGTTGGCTGCCATGGCTGCTTCCCAGATAGAGCCTTCATTACACTCGCCATCTCCTACTACTGCATAAACCCTCCATTCTTTTTTTAGTGCGCGGGCGCCCAATGCCATCCCTAACGCCTGAGAAAGACCATGACCCATAGAACCCGTAGAAGCCTCTACACCTATGGCTTTTCTCGAATCCAGGTGCATACCATAGGCACAACCGAATTGATTAAAATCTTTGAGCACTTCAAAGTCGAAATAGCCTCGGTTAGCGAGGATAACTGCGTGCCCTACGCCTCCATGTCCTTTGCTTAAAACCAATCGGTCACGCTCTTCCCAATTGGGATTTTTAGGGTCAATACGCAGATACTTCCAATACAGCACTACCATAAAGTCAGTCATGCTTAATGAGCCGCCAATATGGGCTCCACCTGACCATTGAGTAACATCTACAATCTCTTTTCTAATTTTTTTTGCAATTTTTCTTAATTCTTTGTGTTCCTGTTCAGTTAAAGACATAATTCATTACTCCTTTTTAATTCTATACAGATGATTTTATAGATTTAAATGCGTCGTCACAAATTTCCCAGGTCTTTTGAATGTCTGCTTCTGTATGTGCCATTGACAAGAACCAGTTATGATGTGAGGTGAAGAAGACACCCCTTTTAGTGCACTCTGCACACCATTTCTGATGTAGTTGCATTGTAGGGTCGTCAGTAATCCGATAGTATGCCATTGAAGGATGTCCTGTAATCTTTAAGGTAAAGCCATAATCCTTTGCTATTTTTATTAAGCCTTCATTGAACTTTGTGCCCAGATTATATAAATATTCAGGCGCATTTAATCGTTTCAATTCATTTAAGTTGGCTATGGCTGCTGCCATATATGCACCGGAATACCAATAACTACCCGTGTGAAATACTTTAGAAGCAGCAACTCTCAATTCTTCTTTGCCTACTAGTGCAGAAATAGGATACCCATTACCAATGGCTTTGCAAAAACAAATAAGGTCAGGATTAAATTTGAAAAACTCATTAGAACCTCCTAAATGGATTCTAAATCCTGCTCGAACATCATCGTTTATCAGAATAACGCCATGCTTTTTTAGTAATTTTTCAACACCTTGCCAGTAGCCTTCCGCAGGATATTCATTATCTACAAAGGTAGGGTGATGGTAAGGAGTAGATATAAAACCTGCTACCTGACCATAGTTTTCTTCCAATGCTTGTTCTAATGCTTTTAGGTCGTTCCATGGAATACGAATAACATTTGCGACATCCTCTTCTGTCACGCCGGGATGTCCAGCCCCTTGCATCCATGGAGCAGTTCCATGATAACCCCCTTTTATAGCAATGATTTTCTTTCTACCTGTTGCAGTTCGGGCTATCATAACTGCGTAGTTGGTCACATCTGCCCCATTTTTAGCAAAGAATGCCCAATCCGCTACTGGGATTAAATCAACCATAAGTTCTGCTAATTCGACCATTTTGGTTGGAGCCACACTGTTTATATCTGCCTGCTTTAACTGATTAATGAACGCTTCATCTACTACGGGATTATGATAGCCATTTATCATTGGTCCATAAGCACACATATAGTCAATGAACTCGTTCCCATCTATATCCCAGAATCGGCAACCTTCATTGCGAGTGCTAAAAAATGGATAATCGCAAGCAGGGATATAAGGTGCGGGACTAAAATGTCCATATATCCCGCAAGGGATTACCCGAGTTGCTCGCTCAAACCATTTTTGATTTTCGGGATAATGATATACTTGCATAATTTCAACTCCTTTTTTAATCAGGATATATATTCTGTTATTCGACCCAATACAATTCCCATGTTATCAACGATAGGTATAATTCCTGCAATATAAACCTTGCCCAAGCCTATACCTGCAAAGGTATCCAATTTGTTGGTAAGTAGAAGTTTTGCAGTTTCGAGGTCCTTTAAACTTAAAATAGAACTAACACCTTGCCCAGTAGGTTTGTCAATATATTGCCATCTGCCTTGAACATAGCCAAAATATACAGAAAAATCAATATCTTCAACTGCAATCTTTAATATTCCCTGTGGTGTATTTGCAAGTATCTTTTTAGAAACATCTTCTTTTTCTGCAAGAACTTCTGCTGCACGAATTGCCGTTTTTAATTGTAAAATGACATAAATTTTCTGTTCTTCTTCCGTATAAGTTTGCGAACCCTTTAAGAAATACTCTAATCGCTTTGTAAGTGCATCAAAGCCCTTTTTCAAAAAAGACAATTTTGTAAACCCTTTAAGTAGAAGTGGTGTCTTTCCCTGTTCAAAAACCTGAACAGCATGAGTAGGACTCAACAAGAGCAAATGGATAGAAGGAGTTGCTTCCTTCTGTGGAGAATATTTTATTTTACCATCTTCTATTTGAAGGAAGGTTTTTTCACCATTGCGGAGTGAGAAGTAGATTCTTTCATTTGCGGAACTAATCAAGTCTCTGGCTTGTTTATCTAATTGAACAAGGTCAACGAGGCAGGGGAGGATAGCCCTTAAATAGAGAGCGGACTTAATAATGTCTTTTATGTCAATCTGTTCAGTTTTACAAAAAGGACAAGATGAAGTTCCCATATTGCAATTCCCTTTTTAATAATTTTTATTGAATTTAAATAATATTACAAAAACAATAATGTATTTACAAATCTTTATCAAGTCTTTTACTTATGTCATTGTTATTTGCTAAAACTTTTGTTAAAGATTATTAGTTTTTATAATAAACATTACATAAGTTTTTTTTCAATGTAAGTGTATATAACGACACCACAAAATAAACGATTGTTCATGTATATATTCATAAATTTAAAACTTAAAAAATTATCCTTAGCATTGTCAATTTTCAAAAAGATGTAAGTCAAATATATATATTATTTCTACATTAAAAGAAATGCCAAATTGTTTATCACAAAGTCAAATGTCTCTTTTTAAGTCTTCTATTGAAAAGTAGCAAATAAACAGTAATATCGTAATATATGAAGAATTGTTTAAATTTATTTTAACAGTTCAAGGTTCTAAATGGTTTTTTAAGATTAGAGGTAGTTTTTCTATATACTCAAGCCAGTCTTTGAATAAATATTCAGCAGTTGTAATAGTCATATATTGCAAATTTACGCCTGTGAAAAGCCCTGCTCTGCCTCCTACTTTCTTTATTCCCACAATGTCTGTGGGTTCTAAATCTCCTAAATGTAGTAGTTCTTCTGGTTTGACTCCTAATTCTTCAGCAGTTTTTTCAAACATGATAGATTGCGGTTTTGAAACACCTTCCTCATCAGAAAAACGATATACAGAGATGAATTCGGTAAAGCCATGAATTTCAAGCAATTGTTTCAATGATGAGCCGGGGGATATTCCTGTGTCAGAAATAAGTCCTACTGACACAAATTGAGATGTATATTTAACTGCATCCAGAGCATTCTCTATGGGTTCTGGCTGGAAAACCAAAACTGCCTTTGCGAATTCCTCTGCAAGAGAATGATACTCTTTTTCTTCCAATTCCAATCCTAAATGTAAAGTAACCATATCTACTGCGTCTTCGGGAGTTAATGTCCTATGCTCCTCGATATGACATCGTGCAAACTCTTTCCCAGCCATTGAAAGTGCCTCAAAAGCGTCTTCTAATGAAACATGTCCTTTGAATGTGTTGACAATCGCCTTTGCTCGATATTCCTGCCGCTCTCTACTGAACGCATCTCTAAATAATGTTCCCCAAAAATCAAAACTTACTGCTTTTATCATTTGTAAAAACTTTCTGACTTTCTATAACTATATTTTCTTACTTTACCTGCAATATCCCTCTAATTTGTTCTCGAACAGCACTAACCATTTCATCTTCAACGGTAGGAGCCCAGGCTACCGGTGAAGCATACTGCTCTTGTATAACTTTTGCCTGATATATATCTAAACGAACAAGTTCACGCGTAGGTATATATAAATTATGTTCACCCATGTATGCAAATAGCATAATGGGATACTCATTACGGAAGGTATCTTTAATTCGCATGCCTATAGGAGCACATACCTCGCCCTGTAATGCAACAAAAATCAGATTCCCTATTTTGGCAACAATTGATTCTTCAAAGCGACATGGATATTCTCTGCTATCAGGATTTTGTTCAACTAAAAACCCGTCATCAGTGCATACCTTATCTGAAATCTTTGTGGGAAATGGGATATTCTCTTTATAGTGTTTTAGAAGGGAACGAATCCAGTTGGAACTACGGTCGGGATGAGGATAGGGAACATAACCGATATCGGTGGGAAAGAAAATAGATAGATGTTGTGCTTCTTTCTCAGAAGTAGGTTTTCCCAATGATAAAGGAACTATTTGAAAAGAACTTACAATATTTCCTTCAATCACTTTTTGTTTTTCTTTTACTATACGAATGACTTCATCTGCTAACTCTTTTCCATACTGTTGGACAAGAGGTATAGGTGCTTCCATCATACTTTTCGTAAATTGGTTTCCACCACAGGCATCTGCGAATATCGCCATTGCCTCAGGAAATTCTTTCTCAACATATTCCACAGCATAACCAAAGTGTCCTGTATCAATAACATTATTCTGTTCTTTCACCTGTAAAGGATGTGTAGGATGATTAAAAAGGATAGCCATTGGTTTCCCTGTCTGGTCTAAAATCTTTAACACCTGAACCTCATAGTCCACAGGGGCATTACCCAAACTAAATAAATGATAAACATATCCAACTCCAAACTCCAACGACACAGGTCCCCTCTCATTTTCGATGGCTTGCTTAATCAGACCATAAATTTTCTCGGCTAACCATCTACCATATTCAAAATTTTCAGGAACAATCTGAATTGGTGCACAATGATTATGTGTGGCAAGTGGAATAAAATATTCCGGAGAAATCCCCAATTCTTTTTTCAATCGTTCTCGGAGAATAGGTGTTGCCACATCGAGACAATTTAAATCATTTGCCACAATAACAATCCTTTTTGAACCATCATTAAAGACAATGACCCGTGAGTAAATATCCCTTCTCAACGCATTCATCTTATCACCAAATACACCAACAGGTTCTTTTGATATATCTGGAGTTATTGTCCCTTTGGAAACGCCTACCATTAGTGAGTAGGAATCTACATAACATTGAAATATAAAAATAAAAAGTAAAATAACTATCCAAAATTTGATTCTATAAACCGCAGATGTCAACATAGGACCTCCTTTGTAGTAAGATTCTAAATTCTAACATATATAAATCTGTCCATTAAAAGTATTAGAGAGATTTTTGAAACATTGTGATAGACGATGCAATATCATTTCTTTTGTAGAGGTAGATAGCAATTTAACTTATTTTCATTTATTATATCTATAACATTGATAATGTTTTTAAGTATCCAATCCCATACTTATTGAAATCAAAGAGTCATAGTTTCACTTAGTCGGATTCTAAAGGGTACCATGAGCGTCCATGCTCGTGGAATTTCGGAAATGAAATAAAAGATGTAACGATATTCTACCTGCAACAAACAGAATATATGGGCAAAATTATCACTATACATCGCAAATATTGTAAATATATTTTTGTATGGATGCTCAAACTAAATTGCCATTGTTGATATGTAATTATTCTTCATTGGTTTTATTTGTTTTTGATATAGACTATATTTGGTAAAAAGACTCAAATTGACTTTTTTGCAGTAACGCCAACAGTGATTTAATTTCATTTTTTTTCTATTATATATATATAATAGCAATCAGAATATATTTTACATTATTATTTTTTATTTTGACAAGAAGTAATTGAAATGCCATCAGAAAAAGAAAAAATCCTAGTTGTTGATGATGATTTGATTATTAGAGAACTGCTTCACGACCTACTTACAGATGAAGGTTTTTCAGTAGAAATGTCTCCCGACGGAGAGAGTGCATTAAAATTGATACATGAACATAATGAGATTGTAATCTTATTCACAGATATATTAATGCCCGAAATTGATGGAATAACTCTAATACACAAAGCAAAAGAAATTAATCGTGATATCGTTCCTATTATTATGACTGGATATGCCACAATAGAAACAGCGAGGGCTGCAATAAGAGAAGGTGCTTATGATTATGTGTTAAAACCCTTCAACATCACTGAAATTAAGAATGTAGTTAATAATGCTCTCGAACGAAATCATCTTGTTAAAGAAAATGCACGATTAAAAGAAATTACTAAACTGTTTAAAATTAGTGAAAATATATCCTCAATGCAAGATGAGGAACAACTTTTTAGGTTTATTTTAAATGCTGCATTAGAATATACACAAGCGAGAAGAGGCTCTATACTTATGGTTACGGAAGATGGGGAAAACTTAAACCTTATTGCAAGTGTGGGGCTCCCAGAAGAGTTAAATAGAAAGATTATCCCCATTAATTCATCAACTATTTCAGGATTGGTTGTGAAGAACATCGAGCCATTGCTTATTGAAGATACTAATCAAAATACTGAATTAAAAAAATACTTACTTGGATTAAAAAACAATTCCTTCATTTCTGTTCCACTTCAAAGTAAAAAATCAGAATTTATGAAATCACATCCATTAACAATCAATGGACAGGATGTCATTGCTGTTTTGAATATAACTGACAAATCTGGGGATGAAGCCTTTTCAGAAACTGATTTAAAAATATTAAAGATTATTGCCAATCATGGGGCGGCTGCAATTGAGAATGCAAGACTGATTAACGAGATAGATTCGGTACAAAGAGAAATTGTATTTACATTAGGTGAAATTGTAGAAACACGCTCTCGTGAAACAGGAAGCCATGTAAAACGAGTGGCAGAATATTCAAAAATGCTTGCCCTAAAAATGGGGCTTTCAACTAAGGAATCGGAGATTCTTCGACTGGCTTCTCCTCTCCATGATGTTGGTAAGGTTGGGATTCCAGATGCCATTTTGAATAAACCGGGTACTCTTTCTCCAGCAGAATTTGAAGTAATAAAAACACATACCAATATTGGTTATGATATGTTACGCAAAGCGAAAAGTATGGTCCTACAATCGGCTGCAATTATAGCATTAGAACATCATGAGCGTTTTGACGGTAATGGCTATCCTACAGGGAAAAAAGGGAAAGATATTCATATATTTGGTAGAATTGTGGGTATAGCCGATGTTTTTGATGCTTTAGGAGTTGAACGGGTGTATAAAAAAGCATGGATGCTCGATGAAATAAAAGAATATTTTTCAGAACAAAGAGGAAAACAATTTGACCCAGATTTAGTAGATATTTTTTTCTCAAACATTGAAGAGTTCCTGTTAATTCAGAGCAGATTTCCAGAGGACACTAAACTTGCTTCTTAATCTCATGCGATTGTCTTTAGTATTCATAGGCTCCTATATCGTAATCAGAACCATCACCAGTAATATTAGTAAAGGCATCTCGACCGCGAAGGTTTCCTTCAATATCTGTCAAGACATTTCCCCACTCATCTGCACTCGTATTCATTCCCCGGTCTATACATGGTGAACTACTGCTTAGTTTTAAGTTGCCTCCACTTGGAAAGATAAATAATGGGTCATTACTTATATTTCCCTCTCCATTTTTTGCTTGCTGGGTATCACAATACATAAAAAGAGCATCATTTCCAAGAGAATAAGTGCCCAACCCAGAGTTTTGCCATATAATAGTATTGGCAAATGATACATTACTATAGTAATTAAACACTGCTCCACCATGATTGGAATTAACCATATCCATCTGATTCTCATATAGGGTACAATTTGAAAGCACTATTTTTTCACACAAGTCTAAATGAATACCTCCTGTCCTTTCCTTTGAAGTGCTAAAATCGTATGCTTTGTTTCTGAAACCAATTGAATTAACTACATATCCAGAACTTCTTGTCATATACAACATACCTGCACTTGCTCTGGAAAAACCGCTATGGTCATTTGTAGACACATTATTGTTTCTGAAATCTGAATTACTCAGGTTAAGATTTCCATACCAGATATAAATAGCACCGCCTAATGCTTTTGCAGAAGCACCATATAAAGAACCTCTTATTATTCCATCACCTACTCCTTCCGCAGTGCAAGAATTGGAATAAAATGCCGAATTATTCACTACCACAGAAGAGTTGTATACAAAGATAGCCCCACCTGCTGAGACCGCAATAATATTTTGTGATGGATTTTGCCAAACACTTTTTGAGGAAATTTGATTGGATTCAAACCTACATCCTTGAATATTAAGAGTGCTGTCCATTGCATAAATAGCAGCACCATAATTGTAATTTGAGGTAGACAGTGTATTATTTTCTATACTATTTTCAATAAAATTGCAATTATATACAGAAAGTTTACCACTCAAACAGCAGATTCCTGCTCCAACATCTACTGCCTTGTTCTGATAGAATGAGCAATTTTTTATAACAAATTTCTTGCCCGGAATATATAGTCCTCCTCCATCTTGAGCATCAGTATAAACAGGGTTTATCTCTGATTCGCCACCTGTAATCACAAAACCATTAAGTTCGCTATAGTTTTCACCTATAACTACATGCCACGCAGGTTGCCCATTTCGAGCGGTAGATCCATCTATGATAGTGACATTGGTTTGAGGGTTTCTTTGACTTAACTGGGTTTCAGTTCCACTGAAACCACCATAAACATTAACCAGTTCGCGAAGTATTAATGACCCTGAAGGGTTGGAACGAATATCGTTATAGAGACCTCCTGCAACCCACACTTCGCCTCCGCCCAACTGATAAGCCTTGTCTATACCTTCTTGAAGTGTAGGGAAAGCAGTCTCCCAGGTTAATCCATCAGGCTCAGTTTCACCTTCTGTTTCCTGCTTCTCTACAGAAGGTTTTTTTACATAAATCCTTTCACCCTGAATAATTTCAATGTAATCTGTTTTCTGTTTTACACTCTGCCCAGCACTTGTTATAACTGTCAAAGTAACCGTGTAAATGCCCGGTGATTGATATGTATGAATAGGATTTCTTAAAACACTAAAGTTCCCATCACCAAAATTCCATAACCAGCTAGGGTCAGTCCCATTCCCCATTTTACTTTCATCTCGGAACTCTATCTCACTATTTATAAGATTTTTTAAAGGTGTTGCAGAAAATTCTGCTGTAGGTGGATAAGGGAAAGAACTATATATTCGGATATATCCTGCAAGAACTGAAAGTGGAAAGATTAAACCGTCAGTGTAAGTCGTTGCCAAAATATTCTCTCCATACATTGAATAAATATCATTAAAATCTGCTTTGTCCGATACTTTAAATCTAAAAATAGCAAAAATACCTGTTGTCATCCCTGAGGTAGATGAACCAGAAGCAGTTAATCTCAACTTACCAGGTATTACCTGACCAACCGATAAAACCTTGCCTGCATTCTGAACTGCAGGACCTTCCATAAAATCCATATATTGTACCCTGTTGGAATTAAAAATAAGGTCAAATTGGATATAATCTAAAGATACATTATCGGTTTCAAGATAAAAAGGAATATTAATTTCGGTATTTGGGACCGCATCCCTTCTATCAATAATGATACGAGCAAAAGTATATGGTTCTCCCTCTCCATCAATAGTTCCTTCTCCTTCAGTAATTCCTTCTCCTGAACCCTCTATTTGTCCCTCATGATTAACAGGACAGAAAACTGGCCTGAAACCATCCTCACGCGTTGCATCTTCTTCATACCCACATACATTATAAAACTGGACAAGACGAAGTAATTCTGTCAGGGATATTTTCCATGGATTATTTGGTTCGTAATCACTGTCATGAGGAGTGCAAGTCTGGTCACCAGGACCCGGATTATACCCATCTTCTCCATTCGGGTCACAATGATAGGAACCTTTATTAAAAAACTGTATCACACGCAACAATTCAGATAAATTTATTTTGTTATCCTCGTCTCTATCCGCCGTGTGAAATTGACCCTTAGAAACTAAATTCACTGCATAAATATTATTGCAACAAAGACCATAACAAGTAATACTTAAAACTACCAATAAATACAGACAAGATACCTTATTCCTCATAAAAATATACCTTTTAATTCCTAAATATTTTATATTTTCTATATTTTACCCCATATTTTAGGAGTGGAAATCATTTTAATATATAATAGTTCTATAAAGTATGATTATTATTTTAACATAATAGTTTATTTTAACACAAAAAAATCCTTAATGTTAAACTATTTTTACAACTTTTTACTCTATTTTATTCACAGCCATCTAAAATATTACCACATCTATTCATCTTTTCTATATAATTTTCAAGTTCTTCTCGTGAAATTTTCTGATTCTCGTCTGTATCTATCTCATCAAAAAATTCAGGGGTAACTTGAGGATATTTCTGCAAAACTTCAGACAATGTTAATAAGTCATCCCCATCTATATCGCAATATGTATAGGTTGAGTATATTTGCAATGCAATAATTTTTTTTGTTTTTCTATCAAATTTTACAATTTTTTGATAACTTACATCTATGTTTATATACAACCCATGAGGAATAAAAATCTGCTTTTGAGGAGGGCTAATATATCCCTCTACATTTGTAAATACAATTTCACTCCAACCGACGGGAAGAATTAGTAATTCTCCCGAATTTTTCCATTCATCATAACCCTGAACTTTCCACATGGCATTTAACTGAATTACTTCTTCTGGAAATATATTAACTACAATTCCACCTGATTCCCAATATTTAACCTCAATAACCTTATCTTCATGCTCACCAATCTCTACCTGAATATATTGCGAAGTTGACCAACCTATCGGTTGAGTAAAAAAGATTCTATAACTGCCTGCAAATAAATTTTCCACCTTATCCCCACTATTATAAAAATTTGCGTCTCCTTCGATTTGCCATTGAGCACCATTGAGTATTGCTTCTTCCGGTGTAATTATAACTGTAAGAGAACTAAAAGTCTGTGGAGACTCTCCTTCTGTAATGCCTTCACCTTCTATGATACCCTCAGGGATACCTTCTAAAATTCCTTCACCTTCAGGCGGCTCACCTTCACCACACCATACACAGCCTCCACCATTCCCAAGAGATGAACTATCTAATACACTCAACTTATAACCACCTATCCCATAACCTTCTATCAAATTCCAACGATATTCACCATAATTGCATACCCCATCTAAATCCGCATCTCCTATCTTGCTCAAATATCGCCCCATACTTAAATCAAATGTCTCCATATCAGGCATA
>Ga0116193_1001428_pt1 | contig 19746 bp, 13 predicted proteins | sample AD_UKC115_MetaG_FD_89892 | JGI IMG/M metagenome (GOLD analysis project Ga0116193, IMG submission 89892) | Active sludge microbial communities of municipal wastewater-treating anaerobic digesters from Hong Kong - AD_UKC115_MetaG | ecosystem: Engineered > Bioreactor > Anaerobic > Digestate... | reverse complement strand
GAGCAAAAATAACCGTGTTGATAGGGTATATTAACCCTTTATATAGGCAATATTAAGTCGTCGCACTGCAGTCTGCAACGCGTCGGACTGCAGTCAGCAACACGTCGGCCTGCAGAGCCACACGCGTCGGACTGCAGTCCGACGCATAAACACTACCTGCTTATGAATTAAATCTTCAAAGAAAAAGAGCTTAACATCAAGCAACAACAGGATCATGCGTAAGGAATAAAATCAATATTTATATGAAACAGGGATGACTTTGGAGTTTCACTTTACGGATATACACAAAAAAAAGCGGCAGATAAAATACTCTGCCGCTTTACATGTCATTAAATCTAGTACAGTTTCCTTTTTCGAATGTCATTCGCAAAGGTACCATTATAAATCTGCCCTTACAAGTCCATAATGGTTCATAAATGCTTTTTTTTACAGAAAATCAAGCATCTATGCCTGTGAAATACTTCAGCAGGAACCCTATCAGGAAACTGATTCCAGCTACCGAAAAGCTCAAAACTGCCATTTCAGCAAAACGCTTTTTAAAGCTTTCGGACCTTGCCACCGAATAATAATAATTGAACGCGGCAATGATAATGATTGCCATGATGAACATTATCAGGAGAGCTATAATCACATTACTGAACAGAATATAGGGGAAAATCAGGGCTGCTACGGTAATAAGATAAGCAATGCTCGTATATACAGAAGCTTTCATCGGACTTTTGCCTTCGTCTTTCTCGGATTTTGTGGAGAGATATTCCGATGATCCCATGGACAAAGCTGCTGCGATACCCGTAATTCCGCCGGTAAGCGCTATAAGAGGCGCATTGCTCAAGGCTAAAGTAAAACCTGCCAAGACTCCCGTAAATTCCACCAAAGCATCGTTCAATCCCAAAACGACAGAGCCCATGTACTGTAATCTTTCCTCGTTGATCATCTTTATCAGACGGTTCTCGTGCACGCTTTCATCATGTCCTATCTGGAGCAATTCAGGATAATCTGTGAACTGCGAATAGAAATTGAGTCCATTCTCTTCATTGGATTCCATTTTCTTGACGGCAAACGTAACACCCAGAACGCGGGCAATCCAATAGAACCTCCACACTTTCCACATATTCGGACTTACGACTTTCCCCGTATATTTCTGCAAAATACCGGCATGAGTAGCTTCCTCTCTGGATAGAGCCAAAAATACTTTTTTGTTTTCCTTGTTCGTTTCCACTCTCGACAAGCGTTCATATACCAAACTTTCAGTCACCTCATTGCGTTGTGAAACCAACAAGGCATCAATATCTTTCTTTTCCATTTGTTTCTATGTTGTTAAAATTTTCCGTGTATCCATTATTTGTTATTCCCAAGAAAGTTCTCTATCTGCTGAACAATCTGGTTCATTCCCTTTATTGAAGGATGTCCGTTGATTTTGTCCAATTGTGAAAGCTCTATACAACCGATACCGTAATGACTACATATTTCCTTCGCAGATTCCGTAACCTCTTTGCTAAGACCGTCGTTAAGCAGAAAATAGATTTTCACATTCGGATAATAATCCATCATGCCCGATAGTAAACGTGCCATAGCCGGACGGAAATTATAAAGATCTTCCGGCGTCCAGTTCTCATACTTGTACTCCCCTATCGGAGAATGTGCCCATGAATCATTTGTTCCCCCGAAGATAAAGATTATGTCGGGACATCCCAACGACTTCATGCGTGTAGTGAAGGAACGGTCACTGTAATCAGCCTGTCCATAGCCGGTGTTGCAGATAGTAGCGCCGGAATAAGAATTGTTCACACTCAGCTTGTAATGGTTCTTCTCTATGAACTGGTACCACCAAGTCTGATGAACAGACGTCACATCAGTATTTTCGTGTTTGCCGTCATGATACCAGATAGCATTGCCTTCAGGTATAAAGCCTTCGTACGTGGAATAGGAATCACCTAGAACAGAAACGGCGGGCAACGCTTGGGATAAAGCCGTGCTGAAGCCGAGTACAAGAAATAAAATAAAAGAAAAGAACTTTTTCATGGTCTCGTGAATATAATTGACTATTCTATAATATTTACTTTTATTGATATACAAAGATATAAATATTTTTGTTATTCACAGAAACCTACAATTAAAAGTTCGGAAAAAGGTTCTCTGTTCTATACATAAAAAACCGATCCCCGACTTCCATTAAGAAGGAGATCGGGGATTATTCATTTTGCCAGTTTCGTTCCTATATCTGTAACCGTTCCATTTTCTTCGTATTTGTAGAGTCCTACGGTATCCTTGTCACCGGTGGTTATCACCGCAAAAGTCCGGGTTGCATCAGGATAATCGGTATTGTTGTCCACCCACGTTCCATCATTGATATAAAATTTTCCACCGTTCACCATTCGATAATCGGGAACATGTGTATGGCCAAAAACAACGACATCCACTTTTTCATTATCATTCTCCAAATACTGAGTTTTGGCTTGCTCGAAATAATATTCCCACTTGGTTGCCCCCAACACAGCTTTAAGAAAAAGAGTTGGCTTCTTCACATTGTTTTGCTGCTGACGTTCTGCCCAAGTACGCTGAATATTTTTGAACAACTTCGCCGAAATAGTGCCATCAGCCTGCTGCTGCGGATAGAAATCAAGATAAGTATAATCATCATTGAATCCAGCAATATGCATCTTGAATATTTTCTCATCAAGACTTTCTTTGGGAGTCATTCGCTTTGACACATCAGCCAATACCGAATAATAAGCGAAAGCACCGGTCTGATCGACATCGCTTTTGTCGGGAACGACTTTCACTTCAGGAAGATTTTTGGGGACGGCAGGTTTTCCTTCGATAACCCAGGTAGCTGCATAACGTGCATAGAAATACCCTGCAGGCAATATGGTATTGTTATTGCCACACAATTCCTTGTTCGTAACACGATCCGGAGCGGAAAAAACATCGTATCGATGTCCGTGCTCCATGGCAATTTCCTTGCGGTCACCGGTATAGTAAGTGCCTAAACCCTGAGCATCACTCACCTGCACAATACCTGGGACAGCCTCTTGCAAAACTTTCTGTTCCAGAGTGAGATCATGATTTCCTGGCACATAAACCAGTTTAATCCCGCTTTTCATTACATGATTAAGTTCTTCAAAGACTTCTTTGTTATTTGCAATAACTCCTTTATAGAACTGTGTTTCGTCCGTATAAACCGGATAATAAACCGGCAGATACCATGCATCCAGAAAATCACCGATAATCACCAGTTCCCGTACATCCTCCGTATGGCAGAGGCGTTTCAAGAAATTAACGAGCAACGGGCGGTCTTTAATGGTCTCCGTATATTTATCATCAATACCTAAATGAAGGTCACTTATAGTAACTATCTTATTCCGCGTACTTCCCGCAGTCCATAAAGGGGAAGTGTCATTCCCTGACTCGGATTCATCATCACTTGAACATCCCATTGCTGTTCCTAAAAATATTACTGCACACATAATAGAAAACCATTTGAATGATTTTCTCCATAAAACTAGCTTCGTCATAATCTTAATTTTTAAAATTTATTTTGTAAAATTACAGACATTTTCCTGGAAATAAGATTTTAAGATGTTTCAAAATCACAATAATGTGTTCCATTTTTGTAAAAGCAATAATGGAACCATATTATTATTTATGATACACCTTGTAGAAAGAGATTCATTTTGTATATTTGTCCAAGAAAAAAAAGACCATGATTGAACAATTCTTTATTGCAACAATTTACACGGCCCTCGTTGTGATGTTTCTGTCTTCTGCAACACTGTTTGCCTTTCGCAAGAGTGGCGACCGCTCACGGATGATTCTCTGTGCTATCATTCTTCTTTCGGTGTTCAACTACATACCCCGTCTGATAAATGTCATGAACGGAACAATTCAAGCCCCTGTCATGAGTGTCTGGATGTTAGCATTAGCCTTGTTCATGATTCTATCTTATACCATATATCCTATAGAAGTAATTTCTCCGGGATGGATTAATTTCAAAAGACTCTTGCTGCTGTACTCACCGGTAGCAGTAATCCTGCTGTTTTATAAAATCACACTAATTCTGGGAGTTGTTTACCCCCATTATTCAAGCATTATGGAGTTGCTGCCTCATTATCATGATTTTGATGCCGCATTCCGACTCTTGCTGTGTCTGATACTCTGTCTGCCCATTTTTCTAATATTTTACATTCCCTATACTCGTAAATACAGCAATACCGATAGAACATGGATTAGGGTTTATGTAATAAGCGGTATCGTGGATGTTCTCTCTTATTTATTAATTTTGGCGCATCACACGATGTTGGTATCGATCATATATTTTCATTTCACGATGGCACTAACCGCACTCAGACTATACATGGAACTGATTTACCGCATTGTCGATAAGAAAGTAACGAATGAAGATATTCCGACTCCGAATCAGACCGAATTTCTGGCTATTGAAAAGGCTATTACATTAAATGAAACCGGAAACAATCACAAAGAGAATGAACTTTTCCTTCGTCTGGAACAATACATGATGGATAAACAAGCCTGGCGCAATCCCAACCTGTCACTCACGATGCTCACGGAAGAACTTGCAATAAACCGCACCACTTTGACAAATGCGATCCATGACAATGGCATAGAAAGCGTCTCTACCTATATTAATAAATTCCGCATCTATGATTTCATCTCATTGCTAAACAAATTTCACGATATGAGCATCAAGGAAGCTTTTTACATTAGTGGTTACCGTTCACGCACTACTGCCTTAAGAAATTTCCGGGCAACCACCAATATGACCCCTTCAGAATATTTTGGACGTAATTTAAATAATGATGATTAGCATAAAGCCAAAGGTTTTACTGCTTGATAAACACTTACCGATTCGTAGATAATGTTTTTCAAGTTTTATAGCTTTAGTCAACTGATTTTATTGTACTTTTGCATCGAAACAGAATCCGTTTACCATGATCCATGAATATAACATCCGAATTTTGCCCGAACAGGCAGCCAGCGAACAAAGTATCAAGAGCTATGTAAGTTACGAAAAAGGTCTTGACATCCGTACTATCAATGCTGTAAGAGTTCTAAAGCGAAGCATCGATGCAAGACAAAGAACTATTTTTGTCAACTTGAGCATCAAGGTCTACATAAACGAAATGCCGGAAAATGACGAATATATCCATACAGAATATCATTCCGTAGAGGGAAAGCCCCAAGTGATAATTGTTGGAGCTGGTCCGGGAGGACTTTTTGCTGCCTTGCATTTGATAGAGCTGGGATTGAAACCTATTGTCGTTGAGAGAGGAAAAGATGTGCACGAACGGAAAAAAGACATAGCGCTCATCGGCCGTACACATAAGGTGAATCCCGAATCGAACTATTCATTTGGAGAAGGAGGAGCCGGAGCCTATTCCGACGGAAAACTCTACACAAGAAGTAAAAAGCGGGGAAATAGTGACAAAATACTGAATGTCTTTTGCCAGCATGGTGCCAGTATCAGCATCCTTTCGGATGCACATCCTCACATAGGAACCGATAAATTACCCGCAGTGATAGAAAATATGCGAAATACCATTCTTCGCTGTGGAGGTCAGGTACTGTTTGAAACAAAAATGACGGCATTGATCATTGAGAATGAAAAAATAATCGGCATCGAAACAGAAAACGGGAAAAACATACAAGGTCCTGTAATCCTTGCAACAGGCCATTCGGCACGAGATGTCTACAGATGGCTTTATAGTAATGGAGTCGACATAGAAGCAAAAGGGCTGGCTGTAGGAGTACGTCTGGAACACCCTTCACAACTCATCGACCAAATACAATACCACAACCGGAACGGAAGAGGAAAATATCTGCCTGCAGCCGAATACAGCTTTGTGCAACAAATTGAAGGGCGAGGCGTCTATAGCTTTTGCATGTGTCCCGGAGGTTTTGTTGTTCCGGCCGCAAGCGGTGCACAACAAATTGTAGTCAACGGAATGTCTCCATCCAATCGCGGCTCGCAATGGAGCAACAGCGGAATGGTTGTCGAAATACACCCGGAAGATTTACCCCAGATAAACGATTTGGATATCTCTCTCGAAAAAGGGTTCAACTCCGAAAGTCCTTTGGCAATGATGGAATTTCAGGAAGCTTTGGAAAAGCAATGCTGGATTTCCGGTAACATGCGACAAACCGCACCGGCACAAAGAATGAGTGATTTTGTGAATGGACGTCTTAGTTACGATCTTCCCAAAAGTTCCTACAGCCCGGGACTGATATCATCTCCTTTGCACTTCTGGATGCCACAGTTCATCACAAGTCGTCTCAAAGAAGGCTTCTTGAGATTCGGGAAGTCCAGCCACGGCTTTCTCACGAATGAAGCGGTTATGATTGGAGTTGAAACAAGAACATCCTCACCGGTGCGAATCATACGTGACAAAGAAACTCTCCAGCATATTACCGTACAAGGACTTTTCCCCTGCGGAGAAGGTGCAGGCTACGCCGGCGGTATCGTTTCGGCGGGGGTTGATGGAGAACGCTGTGCCGAAGCTGTTGCCAATTATTTAGGTAAAATATAATATCATGGAAAGGCCCGCTTTTACTCCTAAAATAGGTATTGTGGAAAACAATACATTGACGGCACTAGGACTACAAATCCTGCTGCAAAGAATAATCCCGATGGGAACCATTCTGGTTTTCCATACCTTTCAGGAATTTGCAGACAACGAGCCTGATAATTTTTTCCATTATTTCATTTCCTCCCAAATGTATATTGAACACACAGCTTTCTTCCTGCCAAGGATTCACAAGACAATGATTCTGACAAACGGGGCCGGAAATACAGTTTCTCAAATTGAAGGAATTCACACCTTGAATATCAATCAGGAAGAAGAGGAACTGGTTAAGGACATCCTAAAGATGCAACAACATGGACATCGTTCCCACGGAATCCAACCAATCCCGACAGATAAGGCAAAAGCCTCTGCCCTTTCCTCGCGCGAAAAAGAAGTTCTGGTTCTCATCATAAAGGGATTTATCAATAAACAAATAGCCGATCAGCTCAACATAAGCCTGACCACAGTCATTTCTCACAGAAAAAACATCACAGAGAAACTTGGCATCAAATCCGTTTCCGGATTGACAATCTACGCAGTAATGAACGGATACATTGATGCTGACAAAATCTAAAAATCCTCATTAATGAGGATTGTATAAATTTACAAATTGTCGTTACTTTGCAAACGGATAATAACGAATGTAAAGAAATTATGAGAAAAACAACATCACTGGCTTGCGTATTGCTCGCAACGGCATTACTGCCAATTCAGGCCAAGACAGAAGAAACAACAAACTTGGGTGATACCACCAAAGTAGTAGATATAGAAGAAATAGTTGTCATAGGTTCTCCCAAGACAAATATGAAACTGAGGCAACAGCCAACAGCTGTATCCATATTTTCGCAAGGAAATATGCAGGCTGAGCACATCACTTCCTTTAAGAGCCTTACCTCTTTGACCCCAAATTTCTTCATGCCCGACTATGGTTCCCATCTCACATCTGCCATCTATATCCGAGGAATCGGCTCCCGCATCAACACTCCGGCAGTTGGACTATACGTCGACAATATTCCATATTTGGATAAGTCTGCATTCGACTTTAACTTCTATGACATCGAGCGTATCGATGTTCTCCGTGGTCCTCAAGGAACTCTCTTCGGCCGCAATACCATGGGAGGTCTCATCCAGGCGTACACTAAGAATCCGTTCAGATATCAAGGAACAGACCTCACAATGGGTGCTGCTACAGGAAACAACAGTTATCGGATGGCCCTTACTCACTATCATCGTATCAGCCAGCAATTTGCTTTCTCTGCAGGTGGATTCTATGAAGGTGCCCGAGGCTTTTTCAAAAACAAGACGCTCGACAAATGGGCTGACCCACTACAAAGCGGAGGAGGCCGCATCCGTGCAATCTATATGCCCAACAGCAATCTGAAATTCGATTTCAGTTCAAACTACGAATATAACGATGAGGGCGGATACACCTATGGAAAAGTCGACGCCACAACAGGAAAGGTAGGAGACATTCTATCCAATGAGAAAAGCAAATACCGCAGAGGTTTGTTCAATTCAGGCCTGAATATTGAATACCAGGCCGACAACTTTATATTCAATTCTATTTCCGGTTACCAGAATCTGAACGACCGCATGTACATGGATCAAGATTTTACGGCAGCCAACACTTATACGTTACAGCAAAAACAGAAATTGAATTCATGGACTCAGGAATTTACATTCAAGAGCAAACCGGATAAAAACTGGCAATGGACAACCGGAGCTACGGCCTATTACCAGCATTTGAATACGAATTCCAATGTCGGTTTCGGAAGTGCTTTCATCGGGATGCTGCAAAATACGATGGACAAAGCTATGGCTCAATCGCCGGTCAAAATCAAGTTAACCGATACCGATATTGATTCGCCGGGGTTATTCAAAACGCCTCTCTTCGGAGCCGCAGTCTACCACCAAAGCACATTCAACAACCTTTTCGGAATGAAGAAAGTGGCAGCAACCATTGGCCTGCGTGTTAATTATGAATGGATGAATATAGACTATGATACACAAGCAGCCATGAACTACTCTATGACGATGAGGGGAGTTACAAAAACCGGAACTTATTCCGCACAATATGTCGGAAAAGAAAGCACCGATTATCTACAGCTCCTTCCAAAGTTCGCTCTTTCTTACCAATTCAATAAATCGAATAACTTGTTTGCCCAAGTAAGTCGGGGTATGCGTAGCGGCGGATATAATATCCAAATGGTTTCAGAATATCTGGCAAGTTCCATGCAGAAAAATGCAGGACTCATGGAAAATAATGCCGATGTAAACAAGGCTCTTGAATACAAACCTGAATATTCCTGGAACTATGAAATTGGTTCACACTTGACGTTATTGGATAGCAAACTATGGGCGGACTTGTCAGCATTCTACATTGATACACGCGACCAACAAGTATCCCGTTTTGTCGAAAGCGGATTAGGACGTTTCACAGCCAATGCCGGAAAAAGTCATAGCTATGGTGCAGAAGCAAGTCTGCTTGCACAGCTGACAGATAACTTGAGTGCAAATGCATCTTATGGTTATACAAGAGCAACCTTTAAAGATTACGAAAGTACAACCAGCAAAACTACCATAGATTATACAGGGAACTATGTTCCCTTCGTTCCTCGCAATACAGTGTCAATTGGCGCTGCATACGTATTCTTTCTGAAATGCGGATGTCTCCAGAACATTACGGTTAATGCCAATTACCGCGGAACCGGAAAAACATTCTGGACTGAAGCAAACAATGCATCACAAAGCTATTACGGAACCTATAACGGACGTATTTCAGCAAAATCGAAACGCGCCCAACTCGATCTTTGGGTCGAAAATGTATTCAACAAGAAATACAATACATTCTATTTTGAAAGTATGGGAAGTGGAATAGCACAAATCAGCAAACCTCGCAGATTTGGAATTGATGTCAGATTGAATTTCTAAACCACACCACATAAATGAAGAATCGGGGTGATACACATTACGTGTATCGCCCCGATTCAATTTTTGTCATAAGTATTTATGAAAAACTCTTATTAATTTCTATAACCACTCTTGTTCCATCTTTATATTCTGGATCAATATAAATACTTCCATTCATACGCTTCATAATCAATCGACAAAGATAGAGGCCAACGCCTGTTCCCGGTGTGAAAGGACTGATTTTAGCGAAACGCTCAAACACATATTCCTGTTTGTCGAGAGGAATACCAATACCGGTATCAGAAACATAGATATAATAATGTTTCTCATCCGAAGAAGTATCTATGACTATTTCCCCATTTTCAGTGAAACGAGATGCATTTTCAATAATATTTTCCATTAAATATGAGAAATAGAAACGATTTACAGGCATTCGTGTACCTGCCTTTATATTTGAAAAGAACATCAGGTTTGCCTTTCTTGTTTCATTCTTCACTTTCATCATGCATTGATAACACAAGGCATAAACATCTGCATCTTCCACCTCGAAATTTTCCTGGGAACTATCCAACTTACTTATTTGAAGCATATTGTCTATTTCTGTAGAAAGCATCTTTAGATTACCATTAATCTGACTTCTTATTTCCTGTCTCTGATCTAATGTGATATCCTTTTTTTCCAAAAGCATCATTAATTCATTAGTGACATTCAAAGGAATCTTCACTTCCGTACAAATAAGTTGCATAAAACTGCTTTTCATGGTTTCACTTTCATTCGCTTTTTTACTCTCAATAGAAAGCTTACTATAAGATTTCTGCAACAGTCTATAAAGCTTACGCGTTTTCCAAAGATATAAAGCAACACCTGCCACTACGACAAATAATATTGAAATGCCAAGAATTAGAACCAGACGTTTGGTCCGCTCATGAGCTATATAAAGGTTGGCATTCTCTAATTCTAATTTATTCACGTTCAGCTGTGTCTGAACTTCATCAAGCGCTTTGGCCTGTGAAGCTTTTTGCAAGGAATCCGATTTATTCACGTAATGGATCAAAGCCTCGTTCGCCTCCTTGTATTTATGCATATCGGATAATATTTCCGACTTGATATACAAAATGTTAGGTATCATGCTAGGTCTTGTTTTCAAGACATTAAGAAGGGAATCGCAATACAGCAATGCCTGATTATTTTTTTTAATTCGTAGATAATAATTAAGTGAAAAAGAATAAAAGGTTACTTTTCTATCAAGACTATCGGGCATATATCTGTTTATGGAGGTCCTAAACAAAGAATAATATTTCTCATTCTCTTTCTCTGTCAAATCTATGGCACATGACAAACTTGCATATGCCTTCACCAATTTACTTCGTTCTGCATAAGGACGACGGTTGTATTCATCCGTCTTTTCCTTTTGTGTTTCCAAATCAATCAATTCTTTTGCATAATGGGATGTACCACCTGTTGCCGTATAAACATCACAAATGAAGATTAAGGATTGTTCCCTGAACATCAAAGATTCTGAAAACGGAAGTTTCTTGGCTATCTCATATGCCTTCAGAAAACATTTAATAGCCTCGTTAGGCCCATGATTGGTTTTCTCCGTCATCATCTGCACCAGATATCCTCTTCCTGTTATGAGTAAAACTACCATTTGTTGATGAAGAGACAATTTTCTGTGACTGTGTTGGGTGTTACGTACTAAATTCTGGTTTGCTTCAATTATTTTTCTCGATAAGGTAGTATCTCCCTTTGAAAGAGAAAATGTTTGTTCCATTAGATCAGCATAATTTATCAGATAATCTGATATTTTTTTGGGCAACAAATTCTTTATTTGTTTCTTATAAAAATAGAGACTATCGTTCTGCTCTGTATTAATCATATAGCGCAACAAAGACGTCAAAGCAATCCGTTTGCCATAAATACTCTTTTTCTGGACTGATTTCTGCAGTAATAAATGTGTATAATAATTATTATCAGCTCCATTATAATAGTCACTCAAATTTACCAAAGCATCAATTTGGCTGAGACTCCCGGCCTTAGCTTCAGTATATTCCTTTTTCAATTTGTTTTTTAATTCTATATCGGATGCTTCAGAATTCAAAAAATCTATTGATAAAAAGAAAATCAAAAAGATTCTCATCACTCTCATAAACTCTACAAGCTTGTTTTATGCAAAATTAAGAAAAAAAACAATTTAATTCGAAAAACGACACTCCTTTTTAATTCAACTATAATAAGATGTTATTCATTCATGGCACCACAATAGGGACATTCCCCTTTTTGCCCTATCCGCTTTCCGCAATTTCCACAAACGTAAATTGTTTTATGTTCTTTTTTGAAACGATATATCAAAAAAAACACGAATAAAACAAAGCAAGGATATCCTACATATTTTAATGTTGACAATGTAAAAAACAAATAGCTGAAGACACAAATAACTCCCAGTCCGGACAAGTAAGTAACTGCCGTGATAAAGTTTTCCTGGCGGAATATTTCGTCAGCAGTGGCAATAGCAACAATTATGATTAACCATAGCATTGTAAGGAAAGCTGACAAGATGAAAGGGACCGCAAATGGATTGAGTGTCGGATGAAAATAATATTCCTGCCAAGTATCGGGCACGTATAGCTGAATACTTCCATACAGGACTGCGGCACAGACCATAAGCAAGCATAACAAAGTAGGGTACCAGCTTTCAACATCATTATAAAACAATATTTTTATCTTTTGATGTCGGGCAACTCTAAAAACATAAAATAATACAGACGCAATAACTATAGCTAAAAACCAATAGATATGGGTCCCGCTGAACATATGTATAAATTGTGAAATAGGATCAGTAGGTACTACCCCTTTCAGGAGATCTTTTTCATGAATCCACCCCATTGTGTCCTGATCTTTTGCAACCTTAATCCACACGGAATCCACACTATCCTTTGACATGGTCTGAATATCAGCAACTACTATATGATCTCCATTCACGACATAAATTGTATCATTCAATCCTTCTTCCTGAAATTGCTTGTACAAAAGCAAAGAATCGGCATTGACCTTAAAATTATAATTCAAGGTATAGTGATGTGTCTTTTCAAATTGCAAGGAATCCCGAGTTTTGTCACTCATATCCCATTTAGACATATCGAATTCTTTATAATGACAGGAAGAAAAAAATAAAGAAAAAAGAAAAGATGTCATTACCACAAGAAAGACAAAACCTGAACTAGATTTTTTATTCCACATAAATTTTCATTTGACAATTCTTACAATCAAATTCCAAACGGAATCGTTTGCCGTCTTTGGAAACCAGGTAATATGGTTCCTTAAAAGTCAAATGATTTCCTTGATAAACAGGACAGCCATTCAGATTATAACGAATGCAATATTTGCAGAACATAACAGGTACTTCTTTAGGTTCCTCTCTTTCAAAAGCCCATGCCACGGATTTTATTCCATGCTCCAGATAATATTGTTTTGCCTTCTCATTCATGACATTGCCTAAATAAGACAAACTCTCTACGTTGAAAGTCGGCTCATGAGACGATACTCTACGCACATTCTGATGATAATTGACTCTACGAGCCTGCAATAATTTATCAACGAGAATTCTGCGCCATTCAGATATCACTGAAGAGGGTATAAACTTGTCTTCTACAAGTTTTATTTGCGTAGAAACGGCTTCGAATGGAGTATTTCCCAATTTTTCCAACTGCTGGCACAAGTTTTCTTTTTGAGATGTGCGGGCAAGTTCTTTTTTATATAAAAAGGATACTGAAACAGAAACCCCTTCTTCATCAGTAAAACACAATACATAACCGAACGGAGATTCAGATAAAATAATATGCAATGCTATCTTTCTCTCCGCTGTCTTTTTCGACATCAGGTTTTCAAATTCCTGATCGAAATTCCTATACAATAATGTTCGCGGAAGAACTCCTGGCATTTCCTGAGGATACAATCTGTTGTTCTCCACTCTATTTACTCTAAAGCCGTTCAATACGCCGTTTTTATCAAAAAAACAAAGTCCGTCACCATTATTGAAAGATTTCAAGCCGGACACAGTAAAGCTTCTTTCTTTTAATTCCTTTACCGTTCCCATCTCTTCACCTATTGACTTCGGAGTATTGACGGATGCCATATCAAGATTTCGCCCCTGCAAAAAATAATGAGTAAAACCCCGATTAAAGCTTTTATCAAGTTGAGGTTTAAAATCAAATTTAACGGTTCCAAATGAAGCTCTCTTATATTCACTTCGTCTGGAAAGAATGGCGTCAATCCGTTGTCTGTAATAAGCAGTAACGTTTTTTACATAACTGATGTCCTTCAGGCGTCCTTCAATCTTAAAGGAAGAAACACCGGCATCGAGCATCTGCTCCAGCATATCGCTCTGATTCATATCTTTTAAAGAAAGCAAGTGCTTATTTTTTATCATCACTTTACCTTCAGCATCTTCCAAGTCAAAAGCCATCCTGCAGAACTGGGCACATTCTCCTCGATTGGCACTTCGTCCAAAACAAGCCTGTGAAGCATAACATTGCCCGCTATAGCTTACACACAAAGCTCCGTGTACGAATGCTTCCAAGTGAACAGAACAATGTTCATGAATTTTTCTTATTTCTTCCAACGTAAGTTCTCTCGCAAGAACAACTTGTTCAAAACCTGCCTTTTCAAGATATTGAACCTTATCCACAGATCGATTGTCCATCTGCGTACTGGCATGAAGTGGTATCGGAGGTAAATTCAGTTTCAAAAGGCCCAAATCCTGAACTATCAGGGCATCTACACCAATTTTATACAATTCATGTATCAAATTTAATGTATCATCCAATTCATTATCTTTAAGAATCGTATTAACAGTTACATAAATCTTCACTCCAAAAACATGAGCATACTCCGTCAGGGCCTTTATGTCCTCCAGTGTATTGCCTGCTGAAGCTCGCGCCCCATAGCGTGACGCTCCAATATATACAGCATCAGCCCCGTGATTGATTGCCTCAATTCCACATTCAAGGTTTTTAGCAGGCGACAACAACTCTATTTTGCGGACATTACTCATCGTATATCATTGATATTGTATGGAGTCTCCTGATAAACATAATAGTTCAGCCAATTGGAAAAGAACAAGTTAGCATGTCCCCTCCATCTGACAAGAGGTTGCTGTGAAGGATCGTCATCTACGTAATAATTCAAAGGTTTCTCAATAGACAGGCCTTTCCCCAAATCCCTCTTATACTCCACATCCAGTGTATTGGGGGAATATTCGGAGTGTCCGGTCACGTAAATCTCTCGACCGTTTCTGGACATTATCATATACAATCCAGCCTCTGGAGATTCAGCTAAAATTTTCAAATCCTTAATTTTAAGAATATCTTCTTTGTGAATCTCGGTATGTCGACTATGAGGTACATAAAAAACATCATCAAATCCCCTGAATATTGGCAATTGCGGTTCATTCATGTAATGTTTGAACACACCAAAAAGTTTATGGGGAAGATCGTATTTGGGGACTCCATAATAGTAATATAAACCGGCAAATGCAGCCCAGCAAATATACAGGGTAGAATATACATGAGTACGAGCCCAATCGAAAATTTTCGAGATTTCACCCCAATAGCTGACTTGCTCATAGTCCATCTGCTCCACAGGAGCCCCTGTAATAATCATACCATCAAATTTTTCATCTTTCATCAACTCAAAATCTTCATAAAAAGCCTTCATGTGCTCAATAGGAGTGTTTTTTGAAGTATGACTTTTCAATTTCATAAACTTAATTTCCAATTGAAGGGGGGTATTGGACAACAATCGTATCAAATCCGTTTCTGTCGTAATCTTCAGTGGCATCAAGTTTAATATGACAATTCTCAACGGACGTATATCCTGTTCATTGGCACGGGAAGTGTCAATAACAAAAATATTTTCTTTCTTCAACAGCTCAATAGCTGGTAATTTATCTGGTAAATTTAACGGCATTTTTTACTCCTTTCATTTTGGAGATGCAAAGTTAATCATTTCATCTCAAAATGAGCTAAACATATAGAAATATTATCCATTCCTCCTGCTTTACAAGCCATATCAACGAGTTCTTCAACAGAATTCCTATCTTTTAGGATACTCTCCATTTTATCATCAGACAACATATTACTCAATCCATCGGAGCAAAGTAAAAAGGTATCATTATTAAATACGAAAGCTGTAATATCTTCCAGATCAAAAAATGAGGAATTCCCTGCTCCTATCGAGTTGCAAATGACATTGGGATGCCCCTTTATGCCTGTCATTTCCTCCAAAGAATGGTCTGTAGACAATTGAGTGAGAAAACCGTTCCGAAATCTATAAATCCGGCTATCTCCACAGTTCAACCATATAACTTTATTTTCATAAATAACCAAGCAGACCATGGTTGTCCCCATACCTTTAAGCAAAGCATTTTCTTCCCCACGAACTTTGAGCTTGGTATGTTCTTCTTCTATCCAAATCTGAAAATATTCTCTTAACTCATTATAAGACAAAGAACCCGGAAGGGCATTAAAAAAGGAAGACATATCAGACGTCACAATCTCACTTGCCACCTCTCCCGACTGATGACCTCCCATACCATCGGCAACTGCTACGATATATCGGTCCTTATTGTCTAAGAGCACTTTAGTCACCAACGAGGAATCTCGCACGGTTCTTGTAGATACGAGAATCATATCCTCATTATTTTCACGTACCGGCCCTCTGATACTTTGAGCTTCTATGCTGATTGTAATCATATATCTTTTATCAATTGAACGGTAAACTCCATGTTTGCTAATGCTAACAGACTTCCTGAATGAAGAATCTCAGGCTTATCAGGTACAATCCTAAGCCCGTCGATAAAGGTCCCGTTAGAAGAATTCAAATCTGTTATTGTCCAACCCAGTCCTGGCATGTAGGCCAACCTTGCATGAGTTCCCGAAATATAAGGATTCCCCTTCAATAAATCCGAATAAATTCCATTTCTTCTTCCTATGACTGCATCTTGTTTGCCTTCTATGCGGATATTTTGTTTTGTATTTAACAATAATAAACGAGGAATATCCTCATCCATTGGCACTGATATTGTATCAGCTTTTGTCACTTGTGTTGGAAATTCTTCCTTCAAAGGATGCGGAACCAGAGATTCCATCATACCGCCGCAGTTAGTACAGCGGTTCCCTTTCCCCACTTTCCCGCAAGAAGAACAATACCGAAGTTCAATGCCACACTGATCACAAAACCAGGATTTATCTTCTATTTCTGCTTTACATTTCGGACACAATATCATAATACACCTCCTTGCGTTCCTATTATATCTTCCGGCAATATCAACTGATAAGTTGCAGCCGTTATATCTCCCGGAGCCATTTTTGAGACTCTGATTGATAATTGCTGGATAGTATTGTCAAACAATTTGCGGATTTCCCTTGCATTTGCAAAATTCCGTGTTTTGTTGATATACATCTTGGTAACTTTTTCCATCAGAGCAGCTTCTGCCATCGGTGTCAATTCATATTGTTTCTTCGATGCCAGCATTTTAAAAATCTCCATAAGTTCAATCTCGTCATAATCATCAATATGCATACTGTGGGTAAATCTGCTTTCCAATCCTGGATTGGCATGAAGGAATCTGTCCATTGCATCTTTATAACCAGCCACTACCACTACAAACTTACCTTTATCGTCTTCCATTCTCTTCATGAGAGCTTCCACAGCTTCTTTACCATACTTGTCTGTTGACGGATTATCTGGATCAATCAAGGTGTACGCCTCATCAATAAACAAGACACCTCCTATCGCTCTATCACACAATTTATTTACGATTTTAGGAGTTTCTCCCATATACTGCCCAACCATCTGACTTCTGTCAACTTCTATGACTTTATTGGTCGGTAACAATCCTACAGCATAAAATACTTCTCCCAGTTTACGGGCTATCGAAGTTTTTCCAGTACCAGGATTTCCTGTCAAAACAATATTGATTGCCATATTCTCTGCGCTGCCTATACCCATTTTCAGACGTTGCTGCATAAAGACAGCCTGTACGGCCAACCGACGTATTGATTCCTTTACACTCTTCATTCCCACAAAATCATCCAGTTCTGACATAACTTCATCGAGACTCTTAGGTTTGGCCATCTCTTCTGCCTGCAAATCCTCAGGAAGTATCTCAAACATCATGTCTTGTGCAAAACCCGGTTTATTAATCAATGACATTAAACGGCGGCTTTGACGTTCTACAACTCTGTCGAAGAACTTACGAGCTTCTCTTGCATTTCCAAAGTTTTTATCTCGGGAAACATACATAAGTTCAAAAGCATGTTTGACAGCTGACTTCGTTTGATCAGAGAGTATAAAATTCTTACCGCCAGCCAAATGAAAAAATATTTCAGAAAGTTCTTCCGGCTGATAATCTTCAAAATGAATGCTTTGGGTAAAACGAGATTTCAATCCTGGATTTGAATCAATGAAATCGTGCATTTCTTTGGTATATCCGGCAACAATACAGATAAACTTACCACGGTCATCTTCCAATCTTTTCAACAAAGTATCCAGAGCCTCTTTTCCAAAGAAATCATTATCTCCCGTCTGCAAGGTATAAGCCTCATCAATAAATAACAGGCCTCCCATCGCAGTATCAATAAGCTGATTTGTTTTAATAGAAGTTTGCCCGGCAAATCCTGCTACAAGTTTACTTCTGTCGGCTTCAACCAATTGACCTTTCGAGAGAATTCCCAATGACATAAAAACGTCCGCCATAATTCGTGCAACAGTCGTTTTCCCAGTTCCGGGATTACCTGTAAAAACATAATGCTTTCCCGCAAAGGCTGAAGTGTCACCTCTCTGAACCTGCATATTCAAGAACGCAGCCAGATTTGTAATTTCTTTCTTAACATTCTTCAAGCCTACCAATCCGTCGAGTGCTTTCAGACAAGTAGTATAATCAACTGTCTTAGGACGAATATATGGTATATCATTCTGGTCTATCGTCACAAGAGCTTCATCGGTTTGCTCTTCTATTGGTAACTTACTAATACGTTCCGCCTGCCGAGTACATATTGACTCGAATAAAGAACGCATCTCACGTCCATTAGCAAAATTTTTATCTCTAGATTCATATATTTGCTTGATTGTCAACTTGGCATATTCTTGAGCCCCTTCTGTAAAGACATACTTTTTCTTGCGAACAAAGACCATCAAAATCTGGTATAATTCATCAGCTGAATAGTCATCAATATTCAAAAATCTATTGAAACGACTACGGATACCTGGATTCACGCGCAAGAGGTTTTCCATTTCCGTTCGATAGCCTGCAGCAATCACGACAAACTTGCCACGATCATCTTCCATTCTTTTCATTAACCGCTCCAAAGCTTGGGCCCCTTGTTCATCTTTGGTCCCAGCTTCATTTATTGGAGCAAGCGTATAGGCTTCATCAATAAAAAGTATTCCGCCCAAAGCTTTATCGCATAGCTTATCTACGAGTTTGGGAGTTTCTCCCATATATTGGCTCACCATCTGACTTCTGTCCACCTCTACTACATGACCACTATCCAAAAAGCCGATAGCCTCAAATATTTCACCCAATTTACGAGCGATTGAAGTTTTTCCGGTTCCCGGATTACCAGTCAAAACGATATGCAACGATAGTTTTTCTGATTCGCCAAGACCTCGAGCTGCCCTTTGTACATTGCTCTGCACTTCCAAAGCTATTTCACGAACCGCTTGCTTAACTTCCTTCATACCGATAAAGTCATCCATTTCGGCAAGGATTTCCTGCAAGTTCCTTTCCGGAGGAATATATCCTTGGATATCTTCTGCCTGTATTTCTCCATTCACATTGGGCATTCGTGAAATATATGCTGTAAAAATATCTTCAGCTTTCTGTTTCGCCAAGTGTCCGTTGCCAAAAGACTCATCCTTATTTTTAATCTTATATCCCAGTTGCCTTTGAAGTTTTTTTGCTGCGTCCGGTGATATTCTGTCGATGCCATATTTTGTATGCAATGCCTTCAAACAAATTGTGACAAGATCATCGACCCTATAAGATGGAAGGCGGAACAAATATTTAAAGCGATTTCTTACAGCCGGATTATTTTCCAGAAACTGATCAAATCCTCCTGGTAAACCTGCCATAATCACAATGGGATCGTCATTCCAATGATCCATCTCAATAAAAAGCTTATCCAAAGGATTTACATTCTTTGAATAACTGTCAGGAAGCAACTTCTGAACATTATCGAAAAATAAAATTCCT
>Ga0116193_1001427_pt1 | contig 19761 bp, 33 predicted proteins | sample AD_UKC115_MetaG_FD_89892 | JGI IMG/M metagenome (GOLD analysis project Ga0116193, IMG submission 89892) | Active sludge microbial communities of municipal wastewater-treating anaerobic digesters from Hong Kong - AD_UKC115_MetaG | ecosystem: Engineered > Bioreactor > Anaerobic > Digestate... | reverse complement strand
AGACCAGCACCAACAAGGTCAGTACCAAAAAGGTTAGCCCTTTGAAGATTAGCTTCATAAAGATGAGCTGTATAAAGATTAGCATAACGAAGATCAGTACACTCAAGGTTAGCCCCATAAAGATCAGCTTCACTTAGGTAAACTCCTTGAAGATTAGCATTTTGAAGGTTAGCATAACGAAGATCAGCACCGCGAAGATCAGCTTTATAAAGACCAGCACCAACAAGGTCAGTACCAAAAAGGTTAGCCCTTTGAAGATTAGCTTCATAAAGATGAGCTGTATAAAGATTAGCATAATGAAGATCAGTACACTCAAGGTTAGCCCCATAAAGGTCAGCTTCACTTAGGTAAACTCCTTGAAGATTAGCATTTTGAAGGTTAGCATAACGAAGATCAGTACCGCGGAGATCAGCACCATAAAGGTTAACTTTACTAAGAATAGCCTCAATAAGAGTATCTTTTAAAGTATTGTTTTCTTTTTTGTATTCAAATAATACTTTACCCAAAATGTCTTTTATTTTGATTGTTTTTGCCATAATATTTTTTTTAAATTGTTAATTTATTGGTTTGTTTTTTCTTACATTTCTAAAATCATCTTTCATATTATCTGGGTTTCTCCAATTAAAACTTAAGATATTTACTCCACTATTAGGAGTTACTCCTTTAGAATATTTCCATTTTGTTATATGAAAACCATATGGCTTTTTTTCCCAAAAAGTTCTATCAATAGTAATTGTGAACTTTTCCAAATAAGGTTTTACTAATAAAAGCATTAAAATAATGCATATTAAAATTGTATTAATGGTTGTAAGTGTTCCCATTTTTTAAATTGTTTACTTTATTAATTTTTTACTTGTAGCTAACTAACACTTATGTTGATTAAAAATCAAAAATTGAACAATACTATTTTCAATTTTCATATTTATTATTGTCCAATTCTAAAAGAAAAGCTTCTTCTTCTGGTAATTTATCAAGTTGATAAACTTTTATAGGTTTTTGATCTATATGGCTATAAATTCCAAATGTTTTTTCTTTTAAGTTTATTACATACGAAAACTCTACACATCCATTACCTTTTGCAGTGTTTTCTTTATCTATTAAAAGAATTTCAGCGTCAGTAGAGTTTGCGATGTTAGTCAAAACTTCTTCTGATAAATCCCTAGTGCAGTAGGTAGAAAACCAACGCTTCTGTTCCTCTGTTCTGTTATCAGAGTTATTACTCCATTGTGATGCGTTTTTATTGTAACTTTCAATAAATTCCTTATCAATACCTTCTTCATTTAAAAATCTTACTTTATATAGATTGGTTTTGAATTTTTCAAACAACTTCTTGTTTTGAAGGAAATTAAGAATACCAACACCAACACCAGATGGATAACCATCCCATTGTCCGTATTGTGCTACTTTCTTTTCTCCTTTTTGGTTAATAACCATTGTTAAATTTCTTGTTCCCATTTTATTATTTTTATAGAATGGAGCGTAAAACCCATTGGTCAGCTTTGCTGCCGATGGGATGTAAGCGACTCCTTTACACTTACATTTTAAATAATTTTGACATTTTGTCAGATTTGTATAAATTGGTATGGTTTTTGCAGTAATTAAAGTATGTATAAAGCATTTAAATATGGCTAAGAAAAAGATGTTTACTGAAGATGAAGTTAATGAAATTATCTTGACTTATCTTTCTGGAAAATCCTGCCCAGAAACAGGTAAAATATTTGGTATTAAAGGTTCGTCTGTTCATTATATTCTTAAAAAACATAATATCCCAAGGAGGACTGTATCTGAGGGGAACTCCATTAAGTGGGAAAATGAAGATTTTAGGGATAATCAAATTAATAAAAAAGTAGGTAAGCCTTCTGGAGCTTTGGGTAAAACTTGGAAAATAGATAAAATTATCAAAAGACCAAATAATTCTGGTAAAAACAATCATTTTTGGAAAGGTGGGAAGACGAGTTTGTCCTCTCAAATAAGAAACTCTATTGAATATTCTTTTTGGAGAATATCTGTCTTTAAAAGAGACTATTTTACCTGCCAACATTGTGGTGCAAAAAATAAGAAAGGTGAAAAGTATATTTTTGATGCTCATCACATATATCCTTTTTACAAAATACTCGATGATTTTAATATAACATCTATTGAAGAAGCTATTAGTTGTGAAAAACTTTGGGATATTGAAAATGGAATAACTTTGTGTCGTGAATGCCATAAGAAAACAGATAGTTATGGGGCAAATCAATATACGAAATAAGTAATGTACCGCAGTTACAAATATAGAATTTACCCAACAGAACCACAAAAAGAGCTTATTGCCAAACATATTGGTAGTAGCCGTTTTGTATTAATTATGTTTTAAATAAATTAATTTTATTTTATCAATAAATTCTTTATATGTAAATTTGTTTTTCATCCTGTTACACATACTGCAACAAGGTACAACATTATCCATTTCATAACCTTTATTGGAATCTAACCTATCTACACCATTTAATTCAACAGCGTATTTTTCAATATCTTCTTCTTTAAGAGTAACTCCCCTTAATTTTTTGTACGAATCCATAGCAGCCCTATTTCTAATGTCAATTTCCCCACAATAAAAACAAGGCTGTTTTACTATTTTTAACCAATCTTGTTTTTTCATGTAGCCTCTACCAGCCACTTTTGCATTCCCCCTATGATTGGTGTATTCTTGACTTATAGTAACGGTATCATAACTCCTACTTTTATAAGCCCTTTTTAAATTTTGTTTTTGTACAAGGCATCCACAACTTTTTCTCCAATGTATTTTGTAAGACTCTACTTCAATTTCTTTTCCGCAATCACATCTCCATAAAAACATCTTGTCTTTTATATGTTTTATACAAGTTAAAATTCCCTTTGTCTCACCTGTATAATCTCTATTACCATTTTCAAACCTTTTCATATCTTTTTGCTTTTATACGATTATTAATTAATTACGCAAAGATACAAAAAATATACCAAACTATCAATAAAGACTTAAAACTATCCGACAGAGAGTGGACTTGTAAGTCTTGTGGAACTACACACGATAGAGATATTTTGGCTGCTTGTAACATAAAATCATTTGCTTTAAAAAATATTTTGTCTGGGGAACACAGACTTAAAAATCAGGACGAACTGTTGACGTTGGTCAAAGTGTTGACTCCTGAAGCCCAACCCATCGGCTTTGCCGTGGGTGGGTAGTTCACAATTAATAATTTCCAAAGTTTGCAAAATAATCTTCTTTATACTTTTTACTCTTTGGATTATAAATACCATTACTATCTATAATAGTTTCATAATTAAATATAAATCCCTCTTTTTCTGCACCCTCTTTTAATTGTTTTATAGAGGTGGAGTGATGCCTATATTGCATTCCATACTTATTATCAATTTCTTTAAATCTATAAATAGGCAAATTTGTATATACTTTATATACACCACAATCGTAACCTAAATTACTTGTTTTTATTATATATTCTTTCATTATTGCTTATTTTATCAGTATTGATTTTTTAAAATAAACTTCTAAGTTTTATTTTATTAAGATAAAATCTTAATTTTGGAATTTTAAATAGGCAGTTTATCTTTTTTAAAAAAATATTTTTGATTATTTTTACAATCATATCTTTTAAGATACAGTTACCAAATAAAATTCTCCATCATACCTGCCAAGTAATATAAATGTAATTCCTTTTGGCAAATATTGTTTTCTTAAATGTCTAACAACTCCTTTAATACTTTTAATATAAGCAGTATTTGTATTAGATGGATAATAAGTATCAAATCTTGACCATACTTTAGTTTCCCTACAATAATCTAAATCATCTATACATTGTAACCACCATTTAATTTTGCCTCCATAAGGATTTTTATGTAAAGGAAATTTAGTATATTTGCTTTTTTTAAAAGTGATTTTTCTATTTTGTTTAAAATCACTAGGTGGTGTAGCTGTTAAATCAATGGTTTGAAATTCTTTGTAAGAATCTTCACTATAAACTGATTTTAATCTATCTAAAATAAAATCAATTTTACAATTTTGAATAAGATATATATCTAACCAAGTAGGTGTATTCATGATAGGAATTTCTCCTTTATCAAAATCTTCTTTTTTGTATTCCCAAACCCAATCTCCAATACAAACTTTATGTCCGTTAAAAAATGTTAATGTTTGTTTGTTTGCCCAATCTTTAAACTTTTTATAATCATTATAAGAACTGGTATATGTTTTATCAATTGATGCCATTTAAATAAAATTTAATTTATAAAAAATGTTTTTTTGTTTTAAATTATTTAATAAAGATGATCCCTTAACCCTACCATAATTGACATAGCAGCTTCACGGCTGATTTTAATTCCAGTAACTACAATTTTATTTTTGTCTACTCTATGTGAAGCTCTTACTTTGTGGTCGTTTGATAAGATTTTTAATTCTATAGCAAATTCATCTGACGGTAATGCAATAACATTAACTCTTGCATTTTTATACTTAAAAGTACTCCAATTTGTATATTTTGTTTTTTTAATTCTCATGATTTATCTTATTATAAATGTAATAAACAATGTGTAGGTGTGTAACGATAGGTATCAGCTATCAACTCAACTTTATTAAATTCTCTGTCTTTAGTAAATCCTATGTTATTTTCATCTAAAAACTTTTTAACTTTGTTATAGGCTTCATTAGAATTTTTAGCAACTACATAACTTGACCCATAAGCAACATCTGTGCTATTATAAGTCATACCTCTAAGGGTCACTTTGTAAAGTTTCATTTTTACTTTTTTAATTTTTTATATAAAAATAATTTTTTTATTTTGGGCTTTAGCATACCTAATAGTAGCCCATGTACCACTTCTTAATTCTTCTTGATTTTTATTAATAGGTAAAGCTATTAAAATATTACAATCATTGACAATTTCTTTATTTCTTTTTAGTGGGGGTGCGGGGTCATATAGTAGATCAAAATTCTCTAATTTAGTATTTTTGCATGGTCTTCCAATGATTGATATATTTTCTAATAAACACAAATTATGAAAGTAAGTATCTGTACCTTCTGCACAACCATGTACTACTGTAAGATCTGTATCATAATCTATTTTGAAAGAAATTAATGTTTTAAGTAAATCAGAAAGGCGTTGTTCTGTTATAAGTTCAATCTTTCTTGTACCTGTAAATCCAACAATCATATAAATAAATTAAAAAAGAGAGCAGATTTCTCTACTCTCTCCAATTATTAAATTCTAAAATTATGGTAATAAAAATAATCAAAAATATTTATTTTTATAAAACTTTTTTAATAGATTTAATGTTATTTGTGTATGAAGAGTAAAGAAGTATTAAAGTTGTTAAAAATAACAAGACCAACCTTAACAAAATATGTTAAAACTGGTATTATCTCGGTAACTAAAAATTCAAACGGTCAATACAATTATAATGATAACAGTGTATATTCGTTATTAAGTAAAAACAAACAAAGGAATGTTGCTATATATTGTAGGGTTTCTACAAATAAACAAAAAAATGATTTAAATAACCAAATTGCTTTTGTAGAAAAATATTTAGAAAATAATGGAATAAAATATAATGCAAAGTACACAGAAATTGGTAGTGGCGTTACATTTAATAGAAAAGAGTTCATTAATTTACTTTTTGACGTTTTAGAATACAAAATAGAACAACTTTACATCTCTAATAAAGACAGATTGTGTAGGTTATCTTTTGATTTAATTAAAGATTTGTTTTCAAGATTTGGTTGTGAAATAATAGTTATAAATGATATTGAAAATGAACAATTTAAAGAAAAGGAAATTTTTGAGGATATTATTACTATATTACATTGTTTTGCAATGAAAATGTATAGTAGTCGTAGAAGAAAAAAGTTAGAAATAATATCAGAAGATTTAAAAAATGAGTTGTGCAATTAGTAGAAAAACATGTAGTTTTAGATGATAGATTTTATAATATTTGTAATAAATCAGCATTATTATATAATTTTGTAACCTATCATTATAGACAAGCAATTTTTGGTAAACAGGAATACTTTTCAGAGTTTGAAATGAGTACGATTTGTGCTGAATTTAATCAAGAAGATTACAGAGCATTGCCATCTCAAACATCACAACAAGTAATTAAACAAGTATTTAAAAATTTTAAATCATGGATAGTAGCTAAGAAGGAATATGTCAAAAATCCATCTAAATTCTTAGGCAAACCTAAAATACCTAAATATAAGGATGGTAAAAAGCAAAATATAGTTGTTTTTACCAATCAGCAATGTAAATTAAAAGATGGTTTAATTCATTTTCCAAAAATGGTAAACCTTGCACCAATCAAAACAAAAGTAAATAATTTCTGCCAAGTTCGTATTGTCCCAATGGCTACATGTTACATTGTGGAAATAGTTTACGAACGAAAGGAAATAAATTTAGGATTAAGTAAAGAAAATGTTTTATCAATTGACTTGGGATTAAATAATTTTGCTACGTGCGTAACAAATGTAGGATTAACACCTTTCATTGTAAACGGCAGACCTATTAAATCCTTTAATCATTGGTATAACAAGAAGAAAGCTAAATTCATGTCTTATGTTAGAGATAAAGGTACTTCTAAAAAATTGCAACAATTAAATAATTATCGTAATTTTTGGATTGAGGACAAAAACCATAAAATATCACGTTACATAATTGAATATTGTATTGCTAATAACATTGGTAGAATTATAGTGGGTAAAAATGACAGTTGGAAGCAATCTATAAACTTAGGAATTAAAATGAACCAAAAATTTGTAGAAATTCCACATGCTAAATTAATTCAAAAATTGGAGTATAAATCTCAATTAGTAGGCATTACATTTGAAATCACAGAAGAAAGCTATACTTCAAAAATTGATCATTTGGCAGGAGAGGAAATGAAGAAACAAGAACGTTATTTAGGAAAACGTGTAAAACGTGGTTTGTTCCAATCAAGCATTAGAAAGTTATTAAATTCTGATGTAAATGGATCTATTGGTATAGGTATAAAAGTAATTGGTAATTCCTTTGTACAAAGGATAATCAATAGTGGGCAGGTGTTTTGTCCTAAAATTGTTAATATATTTTAATATTTTAATGATTTTGAATAATTTTAATAAAATTAATAACATGAAACTACTTATAATATATTAATTGAAACAAGTTCTGGATCTTCCTTATTATCTTTAGTTTCTTTGCTATCTTTATAATTATCAATATAATCTACAAAAATAGCTTGTTGAAGACACAAATAAGTAAATATATCCCCAAATTTTTCTTTTACTAAGTCTTTATTAATTAGTTTACCATCCATTATGTCATTTAACAAATCTCGATAAGAGATATAATGTTTAAGTAAAAAACCATCTAAAATTTTAGCAGGATGTTCTCCTGAAATATTAGATCCTTTTTCAAAATTATGTAAGGGGTTATTATTTCTTCTATATTCCTTACCTTTTACAATCAAGAGTTCTTTGACTCTATTTAAGATTTCTTCAACTAAAATTTCAAATTTTAATTCTGTCATTTTTTTAAAAATTGTTTTAGATTATTAATGTTATTAAGTATGTTATTTTTAGCTAACCAAGCTTCATCAGGAATATTAGCATTTTGTTTTTCTAAAGCATCTAAAGCATATTTTGCTACTGCTCTTTCTATATCTTTTCTGTATTCTTCTATACTACCATCTAAGAGTGATTTATCAGAATAAATTTCTTGTTCAACAAATTCAGATATTGTCATTTTTTATTGTTTTTAATCTTCACGTGAATGTATTTTAAAATTCAAATTAGGTTGAATCATCCATTGGCAATTTTTTTCTAAAAATTTAACACCATATAAATCTTCAATGCTTTCAGCGATTTCATTAAAATCTAATCCCATAAATGTATCATATGGAAAAGAATGGATTTCTCCTGTAAAAAAATCAAAAATTGTTATATAACTCATTGTAAATATTTAATAATTAATAAAAAAATAAAAACTATATGTAAATGAATATATTACTAAGGATAATAATTATAATCTCTAATGTCTTTGTGAATCTTATTAGTTAACAAATAACCAAGTCTATTAACTTTTCTGAATCCAATCATCTTTTTGATTTGATTTGAAAAACTCATCAAAATAATACTCACTAGTTTCTATACTTATTGAAGAATAACTTTTTATCTCTTCATTAGATATAAGCCATTGAACAAATTTAAGTATTTCTTCTTTAGTGTAAAGAAGATTGTTATCACAGGATGGTGCTTTTGCTATTTTATTTTTTTTATTAGCATAATATTTCATGTATGGTTTTTTATAGAAATTTATTTAAAAAATTAAATTCTCTTTTAGTCAATTCTTGATATGTTTTTAACTTACCACTACACTCTCCATAATCCCACCACCTAGATTCTTTATTTACTTTACCATATCCCCAAAATGTACTAACATACCTTTCAGCAGCAAAAGCTAAATTACTAGCTTTAGTAATATGTAAAACTTTATGATCATGCCTTCTTTCTCCATCTTGTACAACTAGATAGATATATAAATATTTATTTTTCTTCATTTTAGTAACAGTTATTGATGTTTCATCTTTTAAGTAAAAAATTTTTTGTGTATTATTTAATTCATCTTCACTAGTCTATTCCATATAAAATACATCTACATCTATACTTTTTTGAAGTTAATGAACTAAAATATGTTATATTTTACGGTACTATGATTCCATGGTTTATCTGATACATATACTCCTAAATTAGGAATAATTAACCCCTTTTTTATAAATACTTTATCTTTCTTTTTTGTAATAGACCACAATTTTGTAGGGTCTATTGTATCTAACAATTCTTTTTCCATATTTTGGTAATTATAAACTAAGATATTTTCATTTTTAAAGAAAATATTTGGTTTTGGATTATATTCTTTAAGAAAAGATTGAAAAGATTGTATATTGCCTAATATTGGTTTATTAGTAGGAAAAGTAGAACTTAGTACAGATATAAGAACAGAAATAGTACTACTAAAGTATGCTACTGATGTTCTAAGCCCTTCTCTAAACCTTATTGTAACATAATCACCTTCTTTCTTGTTTGGTAATTTATAACAAATTAATCTGTTAAAGATACTTTCTAAAGATGTATTATAAATTATAAGTCTTTCTGTTTTTACTCCTTTAGCTGTAAACATTAGACTAATAGAGGATTTTTTAGAACTAGTATTTAATTTCCGTACCATTGTTTAATTATATTTTAATACAAGATTTTTTCTTGGGTTGAAAAAAGAAATCACCTATTTTATCAGCTTTAACTTTCTTCTTTTTTGAAGAAACAGTGTTAAGTAATTGTCCATTAGGTGTTATTGTTTTTGTTTTTGTAAAAAAGAGTAAGTAAAGCATAGTTTTAATAATTTAATAATTTATATTATAGTTTTTCTAAATTTCTTCTTAATTTTTCTTCATCTTTAGTTCCTTTTATATAAGGAATATGTATAGTTGGTAATTCATATCTTAAACTCCTACCAAACATTTGTTCTAACATAGAGCCGTCTTCTGTATAAGTACCTATAATACTATGTTCTACATTATATAGATTCATAGCTCTTATTAACATACCTACAGAAGAAATATAAGATATTTCACTTTTATTAAATTTTTCTACTAAATCGTCATTGATTATATCTTTGTTATTAGAGTTTATAGAATTACCAAACTCTATAGTATCTTCAATAGATGGTAGAAATAATAGTTTTCGTCCTGGTATTTTAAATAATTCCCTGATTACAGGCATTTTAAGACTGTCTAACCATTTTTTAATATCTAAGCCTTGTTTGATATATTTGTTAAACATGAAGGCTTGATTTGGTTTTTTTGATAAAGATTGAAAATAAAGATATTTTTCCATCAATAATTGATAGTATTCTTTTTGTGTACATTTAATTCTTAGATTATATTTTTTGTTAAATCTTTCTTTAAATGATACATCTATAGTCTTTTTTGATTTATTGTTACCTTGTATGAAAATACATTCTTCATCTGATAACACAATAGGATATAATTTAATAATAGGTTTAGGTAAAAGCTTTTTCTTTATTGCTTCTCCTAAAGTCATCCTTATTTCATCAAATCTGAAAAATCTTTTTAATGTTTTTAATTTAAAGGGGTTAATAGTAGCAGAAAGGAATATTATTCTTCCTTTAATTTTGATAGCATTTTGTAATCTATTGTCTGTTACTAAAGAGTCTGCTTCATCATAAATTATAAAATCAAATTCTTTTTCTATAGTAGAAAGTGATTCATAGTGAACAAAAGTAGGAATAACTTCATTATTGAAGTCTTCAATTTCTTTTAACCAGTTTTTTTTATGAATTAATTTTTCTACTACAATTAGTACTGTAGGATTTTTTACTTGTTTGCAACATTTTAGTGCAATAGCAGATTTTCCTGTACCTGTCGGTAGCCATAAAGCTATATTTGTTTTAAAAGTATTATAAGATTGAATAGCTAATTCTTCCCTTATTTTATTTTGTTGTTCTTCTCTTCTTTTTGAGACTTCTAAATTTGTTATTTTACTTCCGCCCATGATTTTCCTATTTTAGCTTCTGCTTTTATTTTTACAGAATCCATATAATAATTGGCTCCAGTTAACATACAATCTACTAAAATTACTTTATAAAGTTCTTGTAGTTCTATTGGACACTCAATTAAAATTTCCAATTTGTTACGATATATTCGATTCCAATATATCTCTTATAGTTTCCTATAATGTTCTGACTATATCTTACCTATTTAAGGTCTGGGCGTTTCCACCTTTCTAAGGTGTACGTTATATTAACTAGTCGATGAACTCCATCTCTTATATTTGTAACAATCAATATTTATTTTGTTTAAAAAATCTGAAATAATACTACTTCCTTGATGTTTACCTATGCTTAAGTAAAAAAACTCCCTTCCATCTTTTTTCCTATCTTTATAAATTTTAGCATTAATACCATATTTGGATAATTTATCTAAAAATAAATATTGATCTTCTAAAGAAAAAGCATGTGTATTTAAGTTATAAAAATATTTAGATTTATGTAAGGAGCCATCATCATAAAACCAAAGAGCAAGCCCTAATTCATCTAATATTTCAAGTTTATCTATAAGGGGTATTTGTTCAATTTCCTTTAAATAAGGAGATTGATTTATTTTCCATTTATATATAAAGCTATTTTTATAACCATTATTAGTAATATAACTTACATTACTATTATCTAAGGTAGATATAAGATTTTTTTTATATAATAAATATTCTTCATATTTACAACTAGTTGCTATAGCTGCACTTGTATTTGCTTTATTAGATATAAAGCATCCATCTCCTAAATAAAGAGATAATACAACTTGAAGTTCACAATTTTTAAGAGTATAAAGCTGCTGATTACCCATTTTTGTAATTTTTTTACAAAGATAATACTTTTTTTTAAACATTCAAACTTATTCTTACGAATTATTTTGTAGTAAAGTATTCTTTAGGGACTTCCAGCAATTAACCCAGTTTAGACACGACAAAATCTATCGTGTATTACATTTATAATTTTTACAATACCTAAGTGATTGTTTTCTCTTATCTTTTTAAAAAGAAGTACTGTAGCTCTTTTTGTTTGATGAGCTGCAATACATTGAATTTTAGCATTTAAACTTAATCTAAAGTATGAGCCTTTTAGTGAAAAGTATTCACTAATCCACTTTTTCTCTTGTATGTAATGTAGGTATGCTTTTGGATTGGTTATTTGTGTATTTTGGTCTTTTTGTTGTGCTAAATAAAGCACTTTTCCTTCTCTATATAATTCCCAAAAAGCTTTTGACGTGCTATCTAATCTTTTTTTTAGTATTGTAAATTTTTCAAAATTAGGTAATATAAGTTTAAAACCTTCTACATGTTCTAAATAACCTACTTTAATAGCTGCTTCAAGTACTTTATTACCCCATTCAAAAACTCCAGCATGTAATTCTCTATAAGCCTCTTCTATTTTTTTAGCTTCTTCTATAGATATATTTAAGTTTACAGCTAATGTAAAACTGTTCCCACCATAATTTAACGCAAATCTAGGTGACTTAGCAGCAGTCCTTTTTTCATTATGATTTTTTTTAATTTCTTCATAACTTAAATCTTTAATTTCTGGATATAGTTTTTTAGCAAACTCAATATGTAAGTCAGCTCCATTTAATACAGAATCTAAAGTTACTTTATCTTTACTTTGGTCTCCTAAAATGTATGCTTCTTGATTAGTAAAATCTGCACCTATTATAACATTTTTTTCACTATAAAAGCATCTTCTAGTTTTTTCATTAGCTGGGAAATTTAAAAAATTAATCTCTCCTTTTCTAGTAGAAATTCTAGCTGTATCTATTATAGGTTTAAAATGAGTATATATTCTTTCATTTTCTATTTTTTCATAAATATTTTTACCAAAAGTAGTAATGTCATGTTCGATTTCTTTGTATTCTACCCAAAGTTTAGCAAACTCATGAGTAGATCTTTGTACGATGTCTTTTTCCAAAGAATGTTTACCTTCTTCATTTAAGATAGGTATTTCCAATTTTAGAAAAACAGGAATCATTTGTATTGTAGAGCTTAATAATATATTGAGTTCTTTCTTATTTTCAAATAAGTTTAATTGTTTATTTCTATATTCTGGTAAATTATCGTATATATAGTTTATGACTTTTTCTGCTTTAGCATCCTTTTCTTGAATATCACTTTTCATTTTTTCCAACCACCTCTCTGAAGAGATTGGAAGACCACATTGTTCTATATAAGCTAAAGCACATATATAATCATAATGTAAATAAAGTGTCTCTAAAGCCTCATTTTCTTTTAATTTATGTTCTAAAGTGTCTGATAATTCTAATAGTTTATCTACATCTTGAAAACAATAATTAATAGCTGGTATAGTGGATAGTTTTAAAACATGTATATTTTTTTGTTGAGTTTTGTCATATTTTATGTTTAACTCTCTTTGCATACATGCTCCCCAGCTATGTGAATAAGGAATACCTGCTTCATCTTTTTTTCCATTATAGAGGATCATCGATGCTAACATAGTGTCTTTTACACTAGATGGGAAAAAACCCTTTCTATATAAAAACCCAAGGTCAAAAGCAGCATTATGAAATACTAAGGTTCTCTGTTCTAATAGAGGTCTTACTTCTTTAAAAGGAATAGTTTCTAAATCGATAAGGTAATTATCTTTACCTGTCCCTATCTGTATAGCAAATAAGGTATCATGTCTGCTAATTAATCCTGTTGTCTCTGTATCTACAGCTATCGTTTTTGGTAAAACAATATCTTTAATTTCTTTTCTATTTATATAATTTAATTTTATCTGATTAAGATTATTTACTTTATTAAAATAATCTTTTCTTTCTGTAATGATAAAATTCATATTTTGTAATTAAAAGGTGGGTCTATTAACAGACCCACCTCATTTTAAAAAATATTAATGAGCAAATTTTTTTGTGTATACATTCTCTTTTTTTTGAAATTCAACTTTAGCTTCTTTATAACTTGAGTTGGTTTCTCTTGCAAAAGCTACAATATTAGCCTTTTTAGCAATTTCTTTTTTTAGTTCAAATCTTTTAGCATTCATAATCTTTTTTTTATAATTTTAGTTTAAAAATATTATTTAATTAATTAGTTAGTTAGTTAGTTAGTTAGTTATCCTCCTAGTAAACTACCCATTGGCTAAAAGACCAATGGGCTTTGAACCTAAATAAACGTGAGCAATAGAGCAACACATATTATTCGATTCTCCAGCGCAATTTACGGTGCGCCCAAGCAAAGAGATAACTTTAGATGCGTTATAGTCCGAATCTATGCTACCTACATTGCAGTTTGTGTTCGTGCATTTAAACACTTTGTTTGTTCGTTTGCCAATATGCTTACAGGAATGGCAGGTTTGCGAACTGTAAGCAGGATTAACTACAACAAGTTTAACTCCATTAAGCAAAGCCTTATATTCAAGTTTTGCTCTCAAGTCGCTAAAATTCCATTTGCCAAGTTTTGTTCTAAACTTTTTGTTTCTGCGTTTAGAAGTAAACCTGATATTGGTAAGGTCTTCAATAGATATCCCCTTACCTTGCTCTTTAGCAGACTTAACAATAGATTTACTGATTGTGTGATTAACCAAGTTAGCTGTTGTTCTTTCTTTGCCAGAAAGCCGTTTAGACAACTTTCTACAATTCCTTTTAGTGGAACGCTTAGAAGTGTCTGCCTTTGCTTGAATAGAACTACGAACTTTTTGCCGATGTTCACGATACGTATTAAGCCACTCGGCAGAATGGTTAATACCGTCAGAAGTGTATGCAAGTGTTTGCAAACCAAAATCCACCCCGATAAATTCTTCCACGTCCTCAATATATTCTTCTGGAACGTCAACGGTTTGAAAAAGGTAAAACTTTCCTTTCTTGTAAACCAAATCCGCTTCACCTTTTATGTAAGGCAGGTAGTCGGGATTGTGGCAAACAAAAGGTATTTTAATTCTTCCACCGATAGCCCACAAAGAAACAATGTTATTTGGTTTGTAGGTCATTATCCTACTATCGTATCCAATGCTTCCAAGTGTCCTAAATTCTCTTTTAACCTTTTTGTCAAGTTTGTAGGCATCGGCAACTTTTGCAATACATCTTACCAACACTTGACTACTAAGTTTAAAAGTGGCTTTATAGGCGTGGTAAACTTCGTGATGGAGTTTAAAATTATTGAAGATACGTTTTTCCCAAGCCACATCAGAAATGGCATTGCAAACGGCATTAGCCTCCTTCAATGTATCGAAAAGCAAGTTAACCTGTTCGTCAGTAGGCAAAAGTTTTATTTTCAACGTGAGTTTCACAATGCAAATATACAAATTATTTTCTTATATCAGAAAAAAATTACTAATTTTGTTAAACAATTTAATTATGGAGCGGCAATTCCTCCCATCGGCAGCAGAGCTGACCAATGGGTTTCCTTGCCGAAAGTTGTATGAATCGTTTTTGATTTCATTATCATCGTCTATTGGGTTAGTCAATATATAAGGTTGTTTTTTCATGATTTACTTTTTAAATAAAAGACTAGCCAATATTTGAACCCCCTGTTCTACTGAAGATTTTTTTTGAAATAATCTCTATTGACTAGTCTTTTGCTTTTACCTTAAAATACCTGTAAAAGTATTGTTGTCTTTGTTATAACCCCATAATGTTACAAGATCTTCTCTCCACCAAAGAACTTTTTTGACTTCTTCAGTAACAATAATGTATGTATTTTTTTTCTCATCAGGTATATTATCTACTGTTTGGTATGAAACTTCTATGACATCAATACTTTTATCTTTTAAATCAATTCTGTCTTTTACTGTAGTTTTTTGAAAAATTACTGGATTTCCTAAATTATTTAACACTATACTAGGTCTATTCTCTTTTATATAGGTTACATTCTCTCCAAAAAAATTTAATAAATTCATGTTGTTGTATTTGTAATTCTCACAATAGGTCTTAATGTTACAAATGCACCACCAATTTCAGAAATTGGGTAAGTAGATAATTTACTTTTTTTAAATTAATCTTTTATTATTAAAATTAATTATAACTTCATCTCTTAAAACAGAATGATCTATGTTATATAAAGAAAATTTCTTAATGATATTATTGATTTTTTCCTCATAGTCTTTGTCTGTACTATAAGGACTATCTTCTAATGCTTTTGTCCAATCTCTATAATCAATAGATTTTTGTACTTTTTTAATAGCTTTATACTTCGATAGTATAACCATGATAGCTTTTTCTCCTTCATAATAAGTAGGAAAGATTTTGTATCTATCATATGATTTTTCTATTTTATCATAAGCTTTAATACCTTTTTTACTTTTTGTTTTAATATTTCCTCTATTTTTAGTTTTTTTTACTAAACTAGAGTTTCCAAAACCAGTCTCTAAAGCAGCATGTGCTAAATACACAGATGGAGGAATACCATATTCTTTAAAAAAATGTTTACTTCTTCTGATATTCTCTCCACTAGAAAAAAAATCAATTGCTTTTTTCCAAGACTCTTTATTATTTGAAGTCATTGGTATTAGTTCTTTTATGTGAATTTTATCTTCACAAATAACTGGTACTGGTTTCTTATAATTAAAGAAAAATAACCCAATAACTATAACAGTTATAGGTATTAATAATAATAGTTTTTTCATAATATTTTTTATTTAATAATTTAGTAATTTAGTAATTTAAGTATTTAAGAACTTAATTGGTCTAATTTCCAGAATAAGGAACTTGCTTTTTTAAATTGTGTATAATCCCAATGCTGTCTTCTTTTGTCTTCTCTTAAAAGCCAACCCCAATATTTAGACCACATTTCTGCTACTCTTAAACTAGAATTTAAAGTAGGAGCTGTATTTACTTCTAAAACATAAGCTTTATTGTTTGAGTCTAAAATAACATCTACTCCTCCCATATCTAATCCTAATATTTGGACTGCTTTTATTGCTTCCTGTAATACAGGTAATAGGTTTTGTTCATCTGATTGTTTTTGTGTAATTTGGGTAAAAGGTTCAGTTCCATTTATTGCTCTGTTCCATGCTATAGAACAATTAGAAGGCTTATGTTTTTCCATAAAAGCAATAACTTTAGAATGACCGCAGTGAACACGAAACTCTCTTACTTTATTTACAAATTCTGAGTAATACCAATCTTCTTTCCAATGTAATCTTAATTCATCAATATTGTTAATTACAATAAAATTTTTACCTTTAGAGTGTATAGGTGGACGACCGATGACTATACCACCATTGTAATTTTCTATACTAGTTATTAATCTAGGAGTAGACACATTATTATTAGTAAAAAGCTGTCTACTTAATTTTTTATCTGTAGCATTTTGTATAGCCCTAGATTTATTATATATAATAGAATTAGTGTAATCAAATACTTGAGTAGAACCCCATCTTATGATGACACAATTGTCAAAATTAAAATCAAGAGTTTTTTGTTGATATTTTAAATGTTCTTTATACAAAGTAGGATTATTAAAAACCCTGTAGTATTGTTTGATTCCTGTTTTTTTCTTAATTATGCGTCTTTGTACTAAAATGGGTTGATCTTCCATTAAAGGAATATATGACCATACTAATTTAGTTGAGGGTCTTCCATGTTTTCCTGTAAGAATTATTTTTCTCATTTTTATTATCTTTTTTATTTTTTTATCTTCAAAGAATTAGTTGATTAATGTTTAATCTCAAAACTATTTATGTCTTTGCCTAATAAATTAGCAATTTGTTGCTTTGTTAATATTTCTTTTTCTGGTATAGGTCTAGCATATTTCCAAACCTGTACATCTTTGTCTTCTTCTTTTTGTGTTAACTTAGCATAGTACTTTCCATATATTGAAAATACTACATATCTTTTATGCCATGATTTATTATCGTGACTGACTTCCATTAACACACCTGGTAAGTCTCCTATACTTATATAACCTTTTTCAGATGTAAAAAAGAATGGATTATAATCTAACAAAAGAGGGTAACTATGGTCTCTACAATTATAGCCTTCTTCTGTATATGATATGTTTTCTACTAGGAGTGGATAAGCAGTACTATGTGGATTAGGTTGTATATAAACCCATTTTCTATCTAAAAGACTATATACTCTTTCTCCTACTTTAAATTTTTTCATATAATTTATTTTAAAATTTTAAATATTTTTTCTAATCTTTTTGCCACTTTAGGTTGTTCTTCATCAGAAATAGAATCAAAATAACAAGAAAGTTCTTGATATGCTTTTTTATACATATCTCTTTCTTTTATTAGTTTTTCTTTCTGTTTTTTCACATATTTACTTGTTGCTCCAGCAATAAACGCTTGTTTTATTGTTTCTCTACCATTACCTAAAATAATAGTATTATACTTTCTAGCTTCTAATTCAAGATTTCTGTCCATTTTTAATATTTTGATTTTTTTGATCTTTTTATTTAAAACCTTAAAAGATTTTATACACTAAGGGCTTCAATTAATTTGTCAAGATAACTAAACCAATATGGCTTATTATTTTTATCTTCTAAACATATGACAGGTATACCTAAAATAGTAAGTGTCAAAAAAAGAGTAAATAATAACCACAAAATGATTATTAAAGTTAAACAGATATGTTTCATTTTATTTTAAGTTTAAAATTATTTTTTGTTTAATGAAAATTTATAAAAATTTAAATATGTCAGTGTTTAATTTATAATCTTTTCTGAAAAAAAATATACTTATACTTGTTTAATTTATTAAAGGATTAATAGTAAAGTAATCTTCCCTACCAGTAACACCTTTTCCTACTATTCTAAAAAATTGTCTAAACCCTGATTCTTTTTGATTAATACATTCATGTGGAGTAAAAATACTTATTTTAGCTACTTCTCCTTTTTTTAAATTAATACCTGTATGCTCAGGATATTGTTCAATATATTCACTTAAATCACCATCTTTTGTAAATCTCATTTCTTTAGTGTCCCAAACTCTACAAGTATCTGAAATACTGTTTGCTATCAAAACCATAGTATTATCATCAAGGAGTGTTTTATATTTTCCACCCCAAGAAGAGCCACTCCAGCAATTGACTTTATCGTGTCTACCAACCTCTATATGGACATTACGATTAATACCTTTTGAGTTGTAACCTCTTTGTGATTTATTAGCTTCTACAAAGGATTCGTGAATAGTTAAAAAACCAATTTCTCCTTTTTCAAGATAATTGTCATTAATAATTTTTGAATATGGTCTATAAATTTCAGGTAAAGAAGAATCATCTCCTTGAATAAATGGCATCATATTACATTTAATACCAGTAAATTCAGGAAATTGTATTTTATTTACAATTAAAGTTTCCATTTTTTTGTTTATTTTAATTTATATTAAAAATATGAAGTGTGTATATTAGTTAGCCGTAATTGCTACGACCAAGTTTCTGCAAGTTCTTTTCTATTCTCTTTGCTAATAACTAAGTTGCCATTTTCATCATCCTGCACAGACAATGCAAAATGTAACGCATTAGCTACACCTTGTTGGGCTTGCTTCAAATTATCATTAAGCATTTTAGCATTAGCGTTCTTTTCTTTTTCGTATTTCTCACGCCAATACTTTACTTCTTCTTTCAATTTGTCAATCTCTAAGCAAAGAGAATAGACAGTTCTATCAAATGTATTTTTCATACTTTAAAATTTATATTAGTTAGCTGTAAGTTTATTGAACCCACCACTCAACTACTTTACCTGTAACTCTATCAACAATACAAGCCTTTGCAACTGTATCATCAACAAGTGCTTTATATTGCTGTGCTTCTTTCAGCGTTTTGACAGGCTCGGCAATGTTTTCAACTTTCTTAAATCTGACTTCTGTAAATCCTTTAAAAGAAATGTTTACGACATAACGAAAACCTGCTGCCAACACCTTCTTTACAATAGCAGAGCTGACATCTATATTTTCAAATTTCATCATCTATTTAACTTTAGTGGTTTAATCAACTTTAGTGGTACAATACCACACCTATCAGTTCAAAATATTGAACTGCAGTTATATTTTAGTTAGCAGCAATAACTACCGACCACCTTTGACATAGTGTTCACGTATTTCTTTTGCTGCATCATTTTGAGCATCTACTGCACCTTCTTGGTAACATTTTTCGGCAAAATCACGAAGGATAATTGCACTTGCTTCTAAGTTTTCAGACTGCATCAAAAGTTCTGCTAACTCGTAAATTTCTTTTTCT
>Ga0116193_1001426_pt1 | contig 19764 bp, 13 predicted proteins | sample AD_UKC115_MetaG_FD_89892 | JGI IMG/M metagenome (GOLD analysis project Ga0116193, IMG submission 89892) | Active sludge microbial communities of municipal wastewater-treating anaerobic digesters from Hong Kong - AD_UKC115_MetaG | ecosystem: Engineered > Bioreactor > Anaerobic > Digestate... | reverse complement strand
TTTTTTTATGATAAAATCATAGTTTGTGTCGGTATGAGCATCTTTACGGCGGGTCGTACATATGCGCCAAATTTGTCATCTGACCAGGTGAAAACTTTTTTGGAGGCGAATTTATGACAACAGCCAATGCAACGAAATCCTATTCCCGGATTCCAAGTGCTACATCAATGCCTGATCTGATTGAAGTTCAATTGAATTCATTTCAGATGCTAAAGCAGGATGGTATTGCAGAACTGCTCAATGAAATTTCTCCCATTGAATCTTTTAACAAAGGAATGAAATTATATTTTCCTGCAAAAGATGCGATCACAGAAGAATGGGGATTGAAATTTTCATTTGGAGAACCTAAACATACCGTTGAAGAATGTGTTGAACGCGATTTGACGTATTCCTGTCCGCTGAATGTGACCGTTTTACTGGCTGGCAGCGAAGTATCGGAACCGCTGAAACAGGATATTTTCCTTGGCGATTTTCCGGAAATGACCGAGAATGGCACCTTTATAATCAATGGTACTGAACGTGTTGTTGTTTCCCAGTTGATCCGTTCTCCGGGTGTCTATTTCGAAGCGCCGGTCGATCGTTCAACAGGTCATCGGCTGGCAATGGCAAAACTCATTCCAGATCGTGGCGCTTGGATGGAGTTTGAAACTCGTAAGAATGATTATTTAATCCTGAAATTTAATCGAAAACGAACTGTTCCGATTACCATTTTTCTACGTGCGTTAGCAGCAGTTGACGATGGAATTGTAGGAGAACCTCCGATCCAAAAAGGAACTGACGAGGAAATTATTTCCCTTTTCTCCGACATTGATAACAATCCTGACCGGATGTTTATTGCATCCAGCATTAAACAGGAACCGGAATGGGAAAAAGACTATCCTGGAATTGAAATCGGGCAAGCAGCTTTATTGGAATTCTTTAAAAGAATGCGTCCGGGAGATCCTGCAACCGTCGAAAACGCAAAACAATTTTTGGAAGAACAACTTTTTGATCAGCGTCATTATGACCTCGAACGTGTCGGTCGATATAAGCTGAATCAAAAATTGGATTTAACTGAATATATACCCAACAATCATCGCAATGTGACCAAATGGGATGTCGTCCGGCTTGTCCGGCATTTAATCATGATCAATAACGGCATGATTGATAAAGATGATATCGATCATTTGGGCAATCGTCGCGTTAAGACAGTCGGAGAACTGATTTCCAATAAACTTCGGATTGGTCTCCGCCGGATGGAACGAGTCATCAAAGAAAGAATGTCGATCTGCGATCAAGAACGCGTTACACCGGTCAGCCTGGTCAATATCCGTCCAGTTGTTGCAGCATTGCGTGAATTCTTTGGTTCTTCACAGCTTTCTCAGTTTATGGATCAAACAAACCCGCTGGCAGAATTACGCCATAAACGTACCTTGTCTGCTCTGGGTCCCGGTGGTCTGCGCCGTGAACGTGCAGGATTTGATGTCCGCGACGTCCATCATACGCATTATGGCCGTATCTGCCCGATTGAAACACCGGAAGGGCCAAACATCGGTTTGATCGGCCGCCTGGCAAACTATGCAAAAGTCAACGAATACGGCTTTATCGAAACGCCATATCGCAGAGTCTATAAGAATCTTTCCAAAGATGATCATCGTTTGGTTGGAAGACAGGTCAACGAAACTTTGACCGATGAATCAGGTAATGTAATCATCGAAAAAGGTGAAAGAATCACCGAAGAAATGATTCCAGCCATTAAAAAATTAAACAAATCGATTATCTTCATTACGCCTTATATTTCAGAGGATGTGGAATATCTTTCCGCGGATGCCGAAGATAAATTCGTGATCGGACAATCCAATACGAGAATCAACAACTGGAATGAATTTGATGAGAAATCCATCTCCAGCCGTCACTATTCCGATTTTACAACCTCTTCTCCGGAAGCGATTGACTATATGGATGTCGCCCCGCAGCAGGTCGTCGGTGTCAGTGCAGCTTTAATTCCATTCCTGGAACATGACGATGCGAACCGTGCATTAATGGGTTCGAACATGCAGGCACAGGCGGTTCCGCTGATCAATCCGGATATTCCTTTAGTCTCAACGGGCATGGAGAAATATGCGGCTATCGATTCTGGACAGGTCTTGACATCACCGGAAGACGGAGAAGTGATTTCAGTCAATGCTACGCAAATTATTGTTCGCGATACGAACAATATGCTCCATACCCATCAGCTTCGAAAATATCAACGATCCAATCAGAGCACATGCATTGATCAACGTCCAGCAGTAACAAAAGGGCAGCGTGTTAAAAAAGGGCAGGTTCTGGCAGATTCATCTTCAACAGTCGATGGAAATTTAGCGCTGGGTCAAAATGTTGTTGTTGCGTTTGTTTCCTGGGAAGGCGGTAACTTTGAAGACGCAATCCTGATTTCCGAACGAGTTGTCATGGACGATAAATTCACTTCCGTACATATCGAAAAATATGAATTGGAAGCTCGTGATACGAAATTAGGACCGGAAGAAATTACACGCGACATTCCGAATGTCGGTGATGATGCAATCAAAGACCTTGATGAGACAGGAATTATCCGAATCGGAGCCGAAGTCGGACCAAATGATATTTTGGTCGGAAAAATTACACCGAAAGGTGAAAAAGAGCTGACACCGGAAGAACGGCTTCTGCGGGCAATATTCGGTGAAAAATCACGGGATGTTAAAGACACTTCTCTGAAAATGCCACATGGCGAACGCGGCAAAGTTGTAGACGTCAAAGTCTTTACACGCGAAGAAAATAATGATTTATCGGCTGGTGTCGATACAATGGTGCGGGTCTCTGTTGCTCAACGGCGAAAATTGACTGCCGGTGACAAAATGGCTGGACGTCATGGTAACAAAGGCGTTGTTTCCCGCGTTGTACCAATTGAAGATATGCCATTTCTGGAAGACGGTACGCCGGTAGACATCATCCTGAATCCGCTTGGAGTCCCTGGCCGTATGAACATCGGTCAGATTTTGGAAGTCCATCTTGGCTGGGCAGCTCATCGGCTTGGCTTCCGCGCAATCACACCGGTTTTTGACGGTGCTACTGAATATGAAATTGAATCCGAGCTTTCCCGTGCATGGATGCTTGATAAAGCCTGGCGTGAAATCGGTGATCGTGCCTGGGATTGGTTGAATGAGCAGGGCTACGATCCCAGCCAGATTACGGATGACAATGAAGTCAGACTTCTTTATGTTGGAAACTGGCTTGAGGGTAAAAAATACGATTTCTATCGTCTAAGAAATGATGAATTTTATGCCAAACAAGTTGTTTTCTCAGAATGGCTGAGCGAACATGGATTCAATCCGGAGATGATTGTTGACTGGGAAAACGTCCAACCGAACGCTCCAACCGTACTGCCAAAAGACAAAAATGCTATTTCTGCCTGTCTGCAGCTCTGGATCGAAGAAGAAGGCGGGAATATTGCCGAAGATGGTTCCAATGGGACCAAATATCATTATGAAAAAGCAGAGCTCGAAGGTCTGAATGAAGAGGAACTCCGCGGTATTGCAGCTCAAATCAGTTTAAAAACCGGCAGACCTGTTCCAATTGTCGGTAAACAAAAACTGATCAATGCAAAAACGGGAGAGTCGTTTGACCAGCCAGTTACTGTTGGCGTCATGACTATGCTGAAACTGCATCACCTGGTTGAAGATAAAGTCCATGCACGTTCAACAGGACCTTACAGCTTAGTCACGCAGCAACCGTTAGGCGGTAAAGCGCAATTCGGTGGTCAACGCTTTGGTGAAATGGAAGCCTGGGCTTTGGAAGCGTACGGCGCAGCGTATACGCTGCAGGAAATGCTGACGGTAAAATCGGATGATATCCAGGGACGTGTCAGCACTTATGAGGCAATCGTGAAAGGAAAACCAATTCAGGAACCTGGATTGCCAGCCTCATTCAGAGTCTTAGTCAAGGAACTGCAAAGCCTCGGTCTGGCTGTGGAAGCCCTTCTTGAAAATGGCGAAGTTGTCAAATTCGGGAAAGAGGAAGAACGGATTAAACCTCCAAAGATGGAAGGCGGATTGCTGAATTATACCAGTGACGCCTCAATCAGCATGGCTGACCTTGGACTGTAATAATAACTATTTGTAACTTGAATAAAGACTGGACGGTTCATTGCCGTCCAGTCTTTTTATTTGACGATTGAAAAGATTTGTTGCAGATCCATCAAATTCCTAATTACTTGAAAACGAAAGTATTATGGGATCCATATTATATTAAGAATAATGGTATTCATCCTCTCGGATTCTGAGCCGCTAATATTGAAGAAAAACTAATCCAGAATCTTCTTCCATTCGTCAAAAGAGAGTAAAAAGAAATCAGCGATCTTAATAATTTCATTTTTCAGAGATTCAGAGGAGGGATCATACACTGCTGCAACGAAAAAACCATGCCGCTTCAGTGTTTGAACAGCAAAAAAAGTATCCTCAAATACAAGTGTTTCTTCTTTTGGCGTACCAAGAATTTCTAATGCCCGTTGATATATCAACACATCACTTTTCCCGCTGCCGACAGCGCTGCAGGTGATCACATCACAAAAATAATCTGCAATGCCGTGTTTTTCTAAAACCATCTCAGTAATTTTTCTGTCGTTAGCCGTAGCAATACACATTTGGATACCCAAACGCCGCATTTGAGAAAGCATCGAAATAACCCCGTGTTTGAGAGTCACATAACGCAAAAAATCGGTTTCAATCATTCGGTTCAGTTCGGAGAGAATTGCATCAAATGATTCCTGTACATTGTAATGATTTTGTAGATATTCGATCGCTTGAGACATACTGAAATTTTGCAGTTTCACATCCAGATGATCTTCAGGAACAATACCATGTGATTTCAGAAAACGGCTGGCGAGTGTTTTCCAAACGGACATTGAATCCAGAAGTGTTCCATCCAGGTCAAATATTGCGCCGGAAATTTTCATGTTTTTCTCCGTAATGTCACCAATTGCAGCGATTCGATCGGTTTTCAATGCCTTCAAATCAGATGAAGGATTCCTATCAATCAGGATTCTTCAACCTGAAAATCAAAGAATCGATTTCTTCAGTCCACATCAATAAAAGAAATCCATTATCAACAGAAACAACACTTTTTTTTCCAATAAATTCATTGCTGACACCAATGGGAATCGTATTTGAAAGATGATACTGATGTAATTCATATTTCAATCCGGTCAGATTTACTCCTTCCGCAGCACTTCCCGCGCAAAAAATCGACAGGATGCCTTTCATTCTGTCTGGAAAAACAATTGCGCTGTTTTGAATGGCAGAAACTGCAAATCCTTCCCCCAATAAATAACCGCTTGCTCCATTCTCCGCTAGAAAACACAGAATCTGGAAATTTGCATACGTATGATCCAGACGATTGCCAAGACATCCGAAAAAAACAAATTGCCGATAACCGCGATTCAATCCTTCTCGTACTGCAATCATCGTATCCGTATCGTCTTTTTCCACCGGAAATTGCAGCACATGTGGATGATCCGGAATACGCATCAAAGAATCAAAGTCACCAACCACCAGATCAGCCTTAATACCCATTTTTTCAAGATGTGAGTATCCGGCATCAACCGCGATCACAAAATCTTGTTTTTCCTTGTTGATCTTGATTTCATCAATTGTAGAAGCCCCGATAATGTAACAAATAGAATGGTTAATAAGAGTCACCTCAAAATCAGAATTCGTATTTTATAGTTTATGTTACTTCATCCATTCAGTCAATTAAAGCCATCAATTCAAAATAAGGATTAACCTTTCGAAATATTAAAGAAATTTTGTTATTCTAATGGTATTGCGCCAAGGAAAAATCATCAAAACAACACTTTTGTAACATATTTTTTCTATCCCCACTTGACAGTATCACGGTAAAACTTATAATAAGCGGCATGAATAAGAAATCCTCAACCAATTTTGTTCGACGAGGTTACCGCAACGAATAACGATGTTTTGCGGTATTTTTGAATACTCTTTTCCTTATCAACGAAAAACTCCGCAATACATGCGGAGTTTTTTTTATTTGGTTATTCGAGTAAATTATTGGAGAGAAACTATGTCACAGGAAATTAAGAAAGTTGTTTTAGCCTACTCAGGCGGTTTGGATACATCTGCAATCATCCCCTGGTTAATTGATACGTATCAATGTGAAGTCATCTGCTGCTGTGCCAATGTCGGCCAGGAAGAAGAATTGGAAGGACTTGAAGAACGTGCGAAAGCCAGTGGCGCCAGTAAACTTTATATCAAAGATCTGACCGATGAATTATGCAAAGATTTTATTTGGCCAATGATTAAGTCAGGTGCAGTTTATGAAAGAAAGTATTATTTAGGAACATCCATCGCCCGTCCGATCGTTGCGAAATGGATGGTTGAGATTGCAGAAAAAGAAGGTGCCGACGCTATCTGTCATGGCTGTACCGGTAAAGGGAATGATCAGGTGCGCTTCGAAAATACCATTGCGGCTCTCAATCCTGAATTGAAAGTGATTGCACCCTGGCGGATTTGGAATTTTACTTCCCGTGAAGACTTGATCCAGTACTTAGACAGCAAAAAAATTGCATATCCTGATTCGGCAAAAAATCCGAAACTTTTCAGCCGTGACCGGAATATCTGGCACATTTCTCATGAAGGAGGCCCTATCGAAAATATTGAAATCGAACCGGATGAGAAATTTTGGGTGCTTTCCGTTTCACCGGAAGAAGCGCCGGATAAACCGGAATTCGTGGAAATTGAATTCGAAGCTGGTGAAGCCGTTGCTTTGAATGGCAAAAAAATGTCCCCCAAAGATCTGCTGGTTGAATTGAATAAAATCGGCGGAAGAAATGGAATCGGCCGCTGCGACATGGTCGAAAACCGTTTGGTCGGCATGAAATCTCATGGTTTATACGAAACGCCGGGGGGAACTATTCTCTGTTTTGCTCATTCCGAGTTGGAAACAATCACTTTAGACCGTGATACAATGCACTACAAAGATGTTGTTGCTGAGCGCTATGCGGAGTTGGTTTATTTTGGCCAATGGTACTCACCGCTCTGCGAAGCACTAAACAAATTTTTTGATGTGACAAACAAAACCACAACCGGCACAGTAAAATTGAAGTTATATAAAGGAAATATTATCTCAGCAGGACGTAAATCGAAATACAGTCTGCACAATGAAAAAATTGCCTCCTTTGGAGATGTAACTTTATACGATCACAAGGATGCCACCGGATTTATTCGCTGTTTCAGCCTTCCAAGCAGAGTCAGATCATCGATGGAAAAAGCTGCCGGATTGAAGTAAGGCAACCGGATATTAAAATATTCAGATCCGGTGTGAAAAAATTCCGAAATTGCGTTTGTCCGATTGAGAAAACGTTTTTTTCCTGTTACATGATAAAACAAGGCAGCAATTCGAAATATGAGGAAGGAACAATGATTTATGTGATGTTTATAAGCGGAGCGCAAAAAACATCACATAAATCAATAGCTTCCTTCTCGATTCGGATAGCAAGTCATTATTTCAAATAATATCAAAACAGGAGACGTCTTTTTTTTTTCGAAAATTTGATAACCAGTGGTTGATAAAAGATGGCAGTTTTTTTTTATAAGGGAAAAAAAGGAATGAAAGAAAAGACTTTATGGAGCGGCGGAAGGCTTGACGCAGTTCTGGACCAGAATATGACAAGGCTGAATCGAAGCCTGGACACAGATCAGCGAATGGCTCATGAAGACATCCGCGGCAGTATTGCCTGGGCTGGAGCAATTTTGGATGCAGGGATTCTCTCAGAAGAAGAATACCGCCAGATTTGTTCCGGGCTGGAACAAATCTCCCTCGAAATTTCAGAAAAGAGATTTCAATTTCTCCCATCCGATGAAGATATTCATTCTGCGGTTGAACGCCGTCTGACAGAAATCATTGGAGCAGTCGGCGGAAAATTGCATACCGGCCGCAGCCGAAATGATCAAGTCGTAACCGATTTTCGTCTTTGGCTTAGGAACACGATGGATAACCTGATCAAAGAGATCACTGAACTCCAAAGCGCATTTTTCTATCGGGCAAAAAATGATATCGACATCATCATATCCGGATACACACACTTTCAACAAGCACAACCGATTTTATTAAGCCATTGGTGGCTCTCACATTTATGGGCATTGGAACGGGATAAACAAAGGCTTCGCGAATTTCGTGATCGCACGAATGTATTGCCATTAGGCAGCGGAGCGCTTGCAGGAACAGCTTTTCCAATTGATCGTTTCAAACTGGCAGCAGATCTGAATTTTTCACAGCCTGCACCCAATAGTATTGACGCTGTGTCGGATCGGGATTTTGTCTGTGATTTTCTCTATTGGGCGTCTATGTTGGGAATTCATCTCAGCAGATGCGCTGAAGCGTTGATTCTCTATACGACAATGGAGTATGGATATATTACATTATCCGATCAGTTTTCGACCGGATCCAGCTTAATGCCCCAAAAGAAGAATCCGGATTCATTGGAGCTGATTCGCGGAAAAAGCGGCAGCCAAACTGGAAGACTGACTGCCATGCTGACAATTTTAAAAGGACTGCCATCCGCATATGATAAAGATCTGCAGGATGACAAAGAGCTTGTTTTTCAGGCTGCCGATACGGCAAGTCTCACAATGGCAGTGATGAACGGCGTACTGCGAACATTAAAAGTAAATCGTGAGAAATGTCAGCAAGCGATCAACATGCAGGCGCTTGCGACAGACATCGCCGACTATCTGGTTAAGAAAGGAATGCCTTTCAGAGAAGCACACCACGCTGTTGGTAAAGCAGTGAAGCTGTCGGAAACAATCGGTATCAATCTGGCAGATTTACCGTTATCTGAATGGCAGAAAATCTCGCCTTTGTTCGATCAGGATGTTTTTTCAGTCTTCTCACTTGAATCTTCCATCCATCAGCGTTCCAGTTGGGGAGGAACTTCACGAGAACAGGTATCTAAACAACTGGCTTACGCTGAGAAAATCATTTCAGATCAGGATCAATAACATCCATAAAGGGACAGTAATTCGAAATTTACAGAAACAGTATAAAAACGGAACGAAAATCTGTTGTTATGAAGAGCTGCGTACAGCGCTACATAACAACAACAGAACCCTTCGCTATTTCAAATTGTTAAGATAAAAAAAACCGCTGAAAAGCGGTTTTTTTTATCTTTTATTTGGCGTATTCGACTGCCCGAGTCTCGCGGATAACGGTGACCTTGATTTGTCCGGGATACTGCATCGTCTCTTCCACCTGATGAGCAATATCTCTCGCCAGATAGGTAGCTGCCAGATCGTCAACATCTTCAGGGGTCACGATAATTCTGACTTCACGCCCTGCCTGAATAGCAAAAGAGTTCTGAACACCTTTATGCGAATTGGCGATTTCTTCCAATGCACGCAGACGTTTGATATACTGCTCCAAATCTTCCCGTCGAGCGCCAGGACGTGCGCCGGAAATTGCATCAGCAGCTTCGACAATGACTGCTTCCACGCTTTCCTGATCCACTTCATGGTGATGGCTTTCAATGATATTAACTGCCTTTGGGTTCACGCCATACCGTTTGGCAAATTCTGCACCAATTTTCGCATGTGTACCCTCTGTATTATGATCCATAGACTTACCAAGGTCATGCAGCAAAGCACCGAGACGGGCAAGTTCGATATTTGCACCGAGCTCAGAAGCAATAACGGAGGATAACTTGGCAACTTCAACTGCATGGGAAAGCTGATTTTGTCCGTAAGAAGTACGATATTTCAAGCGTCCCAGCATTTTTACAATCTCCGGATGAAGTCCAACAACGCCAGCTTCAAAAGCTGCCTGTTCACCTGCTTCAACAATTAACCGCTGAACTTCCCGTTCCTCTTCATTCAAAACCTTTTCGATATTGGCCGGGTGGATTCTCCCGTCTTGAATCAACCGATCCAGAGAACGACGAGCAATCTCACGACGGATTGGATCAAAACAAGAGATCATGACTGCTTCCGGCGTATCGTCCACAATGACATCAACACCGGCAGCCTGTTCGAAAGCGCGAATGTTTCGTCCATTACGGCCGACAATTCTGCCTTTCATTTCTTCTCCAGGCAGATTCACAATGGAAGTCGTCACTTCACTGACCTGATCCGATGCAACGCGCTGAATGGCTGTCGCGATAATTTCGCGAGCTTTTTTGTCTCCTTCAATACGTGCTTCCTGTTCAATCTGACGAATAATTCGCGCCATATCGTTCCGAGATTCTTTTTCTACACGATCAAGCAACTCCTGGCGTGCTTCCTCCGTTGTCATCTCAGCGACTTTCTGCAGTTCTTCCAATTGTTTGGTGGACATTTTTTCGATTTCGTTCAACCGCTTGTCAATACTGCTCTGTCGTTTATTCAGATTCGCTTCACGCTGTTCAAGTTTCTCAATCCGGTGATCTAACTCAGTCCGTCTTTTTTGCAGCCGGTCATCTTCCCTGGTCAATTCACCGCGTCTTTTCTGTATATCAATCTCTGCATCCCGCAGTACTTTGATCGCATTATCTTTTGCTTCAGATTCGATCAATTGCGCTTTTTCGCGGCTGGCTAAAACGATATTGTCCGCATCAAGCTGCTGAGTCTTCTCGAATTTTTCGTTCAAATAACGAGAAAAGAAGTAAGTAGCTATTGCAATTACGATCAGGCTGATGACAACCGCTAAAATGATCACCAGGGCAATGGAGATCCCCGGGCTATTGGAGCCGGTTACCGCTCCAGACGACAATTTATTCATATCTCCGGGTCCGACTACTTGAAAAAGCAATCTCCCCGAATTTCGTAAATTTTCCAGTATCATTTTTTAATCCTTCACAATTTAAGATAAAGAATCCTCTGCCGAATGCTCATTCTCATTCCAGATTTGGCGTACGACACGGGTGATTACTCCATAATCGTATCCTTTACCAGCGAGATGATTACTCAGCCGTTTTCGAAAATCAGGCCACTTCAATCCAGCCAGTCTCCGTGAATATCGAGAACCAAGATCATAAGCAGTCTGATCATCGTCCGCATTCTTCAAGGACTCTTGAATAATTTCTTCGGTTATGCCTTTATGGCGGAGTTCAAGCGCAATTAACCGCTGACTTCGCGGATGAAGGGAATTTCGATTTTCCACCCAATCATTCGAAAACGCTTCGTCATTTAATAAATGAGAATTTCTCAATTCTGCAATTGCGTTGTCGATCCGTTTTTCCTCATAACCGTTTTTTAAAAGTTCTTTTCGTAATTCATTTTCTGATCTCGCTCTTCTGCTTAGATAGCTTAAAGCACGTTTGCGGATCGTTTCGTCCAGATCTTCAGAAAGCAGTTTATCAATCTCTGGCTGTGTCAACACCTGACCAATTCGGAGACGTTCACCTATAATCCGAGACAGGCCAAAAGCAAAAGTGTCATCCAAGAAGATATTAATGCGCTCCTGATCGTTCTTTTGAACAGTAAGTTTCGTAATTCGCTTTCCATCCATAAAAAAAACCGTCAAGCCATAATCGTCTCGACAGTTTTTGTCTTTGAAACTTGTATTCAACAAGAATATATTAAAAAAAACAGTAGTTTCTTGCTGTCTGAAAAAAAGCAATTTTATAAATTTTTCTTCAACCTAATGTTTTCTTATTAGCCAATACCCTAATAATCAAGAAAGATATAGATTGCCGCTTATTTCATTTTTATCAATTGACCAATCAGGTCAATAAAATTAAGTTCCAAAATGTTTCAAAAACCGCCATAGACTACGATACGGATATAATCAATTTTCTGATTTTCATTATACCTTAAAAAAAATAAAGAAAAATTATGATTTTTCCCTATGATTCAAAATATAGAGGTATGATTTGTTATTGTGTTTTTATACTGAGCTCAAAACAACACAATAATCATAAATAATACATCTATTTTTTTAGTTCGGTGACCAGATTTCGTATGAAAGACCTTGATCAAAAGCATAGACTATTTGAGATCTTGATATTACTGATTATCCTATCCGGATGGTTCTTGAGATGTATCGGGATCGAACTGAAACCGTATTTAAATGGAATTTCCAATTCAGCAGAGAAGCCTGTTCTATCGATTAAAGGATTGCTTGATGGAACGACAGCATCCTCCGCTGAAGCCTGGATGAAAGAAAATATACCATTTCGGGCAATTTATATCAAATTTCGCAATCAAATCTATTGGACAATATTCAATAAATCATCTAATCCCAATGTCGTCGTTGGTAAAAATTTTGAATTATATGAACCCTGGTATCTGCAGGAATATTTAGGCTATACCAGAATCGATAACAATTATGACGATACGCTGAAAAATATGGAACAGATTGTGCGGGATCTGAAGTATATTCAGGATAAATTGGATGAAGCTGGAAAAATCAGTTATGTTTTTTATACTCCCAGCAAGGCATCTTTTACAGAATCCAAATTTCCGGATGCGTTTGAAAAAAATGCACCTATGACAGACAGGGAACGCTTTTGCGATGTACTATTGCAATTGTTTGATCAATACGGGATACGTTATTTTGACAGCGTAAAATTTTTTCATGAAAATCCGTTGGACGTTACGTTATTCCCAAGATCTGGAACGCATTACACATGGGCAGCCGGGATAACAGCCGGCATTGCGATGATTGAAGAAATAAACAAAATATCCGATATCAAATTTCGAAAAGTAAAACCAATTTTCACGCTGACAAAAAAACCGATTCACCCGGACAGGGATATTTTTAATGTTCTGAACCTTGTGGATCAATTTTCATGGCAAGAATATGAAAATGACCGCTATTATGATGTCGCCCTGATCAATTTGGAGAATACACAAAAGGCTCCACGTGTTTTTATACAGGGAGGAAGTTTTCAGGGTCCTCTGCGTTATTTATTCCAAAACAGCAATATCGTGGATCGCTATTCTTATGCTGAAAACAAAATTGTTTCCGATTGTGACGGTGAGCGAATTGTGGATCGAATTGAAGACATCAGCATCGGAGGGAATCTGGACAATGACGTTTTCATCTTTGAAGTGAATCAATTCGCAGCCAACAATATGAGTTTCGGATTTATCAGCCGGATGAAAACGTATATTGAACAAAACGGTATTCCGTCAGACCAGGATTGCAGGAGATCACAGTGAGCCTCACTTCCAGCATTTTTCTATTCATCTTTTTTCCGCTTGCTATCATTCTGTATATAATTCTGCCTGGTTTAAAACAGAAGAACTGCTTGTTGCTTGTCCTTTCATTGATATTTTATGCTTTTAGTGGAATTCAATTTGCCATTGTTTTAATCGTACTGGTTTTGATCAATTACATAATCGGCTTCGCTATAGGAAATCAATCTGGAAAAAAAAGATCGGGATTTTTTCTTGCGATTGGATTATGCATTAATTTCGGCGTCTTGTTTTTGTACAAATATCTGCCGTTTGCAGCTTCCAACATAAACGCACTGTTCCATTGGAATCTGCCGCAACAGCAATCGCTGATGATGCCGCTGGGATTGTCTTTTGCGGTATTCAAATTGGGTACCTATCTGATCGATTTATATCGCGGAAAAATTGCCTTCCAGCCGCATTTTCATTACTTGCTGTTGTATACCATGTTGTTTCCAACGGTAATTTCAGGTCCGATTGTCACCTACAGCGATATTGCGCCGCAGTTTGAAGGCCGAGAGATCCAATTTGTGCAAATCTATCACGGAATCAAGCGATTTGTTTTCGGATTTTCAAAAAAAATTCTGGTGGCTAGCACACTGGGAGATGTTGCCGATCATGCCTTCGGCGGCGGAGCGGCAGCAAGCTGCGCCGTCGCATGGCTTGGAATTTTGTGCTATTCGCTTCAACTGTATTACGATTTTTCAGGTTATTCTGATATGGCTTTAGGAATTTCCGAGATGCTTGGTTTCCATTTCAAGGAAAATTTTAATTATCCCTATATATCAAAGAGTATTCAGGAATTTTGGCGCCGATGGCATATTTCGCTTTCAAGCTGGTTCAGAGATTATCTTTATATTCCGCTTGGAGGAAATCGAACCGGAGCTTTTCGTACATACCGGAATTTGCTTATTGTCTTCATCGCGACGGGATTATGGCATGGAGCAAATTGGACGTTCATTTTCTGGGGATTATTTCATGGATTCTTTATCGTTATTGAAAAAGCCGGCTTTCAGAAAATCCTTGAAAAATTACCCCGTTGGATGCAGCATTTTTATACAATTATGCTGATTCTTATCGGATGGACAATTTTCCGTTCCGACAGTTTGAACGACGCATTGCAGTATATCTCTCATCTATTTTCTTTTTCAGCCTTGAATCCTGCACAAGTCTTGTTTTGGGTCGATCGTTATAGACTCTTTATTTTGATTACTGCAATCCTTTTTTCCGCACCTGTTTATCCGTTAATGAAAAGTAAGCTTTCCAAGCAACAGATCCAGCGACATCCGGCTGCAGCCCACGCCATCGCAATTCTCAGTGATTTCTTCGCAATCATCTTATTAATCTTTACCATCAGTTGCACAATTGCAGGAGATTTTCAGCCTTTTATTTATGGCAAGTTTTAAGTTCAGTCACAACATAGCATAATATGAAAAGAGTTCATTGTTGTTCTTATGAGTTTGCGCTAAACACAAACTCATAAGAACAACAAATTTTCATGATTGATTCAAAAAGTCAATTCTTATTTCGAAACACAGGAAATGATGCAATTTATTTATCAGAATTATTGTTCCGAAAAGGCCGTATGAACGAGTGCGATCGCATCAATCGGGAACTCACCCGCTGAATCCGCGGGTATTTCAAATGCCAGTTTAAATTTTCGATCTCGTTCGTAATACCGATCGGTTGTCCAGGAACCAATTGAAATCCAGGATCCTTCCTGAGAAGCAGGAGCTGTCATACTGACCGCTTCTTCACCGGTATCAGACATTAAAACCGTATTATCAGAATAAAGCTTCACAGACGCGCTGATACCACCTTTGTTGGCGGGCATCCAGGCATAAAGCTGATAATTACCAATCGGCCAGCAATCCTTGAATGTATAAACCATTGAGATTTTCATTTTCGGATTCATGATGAGCTGATAAGAATCATCCCAGCTTTCCTCATCTTTCAGCGTAATTCGATAATCACCTGCCACAATATCAGCCTGTAAATCATCAAAGACATATTTGGTTCCGGATACATTCAGCTTGCTGAGCAGCGACAAATTGGCAGCTCTGCGTGGAACAATTACCAATCGATCCACAGCTACAATCGAATATTCGTCACGGTCTTCCCAGGATGTTGTCACAGTGAGGATTTCTCTGGACGGATTGATGTAATACATACCTAAACTTCTCCAAACATCCGTAGATTGTTGCGGTTCATACTGACTAGTCATGTAGTTTACACGCTGAGAACCCGTCAACGGCGGCAGAATTTGTTCACCCAGTTTTACACTAAAATCCAATGTGCCACCTGAACTGTATACCGTATCCATCGTGTAAATTTCATACAGACCTTCTCTTAACGGCTGATCCATGAACCAATGAACCCATCCGCTACTGTATGTGGCGTACCAGTTCCCATCGTAAGTCGTCTTTCCTAAATCAGCGGCGATTTTTTTGGAGCTTGTCCATAAACCACTGTCCAATGAAGGATTCACTTCGGCGCTTTTATCAACGCTGAGTACAATTACGCCATCAGGCGCATCGGGGATCTGCGGATCCACCTGCATTCCGTCAGATATCCAATAATTCGAAAGCGGCCCAGGAGTCGCAGTGGGGACAAGCGTCGGTGTGTTAGTCGCCAACGGTGTTACCGTTTGCGTGAAGATCTGAGTAGGCATTGGCGTTATCGGAGTTGGTGTTTTTGTCGGCCAAAATGTCATGGAATTCCGAATACGAGGAGCATAAAGCCATCCCATATAAACCAGAACAAATGAAATCAAGATTCCCGTAAAAATTCTGCCGAAAAAATCCTCCCAGTCTCTGTGAACAGTTTTCTTCAACTTCTTTTTTTTGTCAGGAGGTGGAGTAACAGGCGGCTGATTTTGCGTCTGCCAAAAATGAGGATCCCCGGTCGGCATATTCGATGGAGGAACGGATGGTGGTCTATTTACAGGGTTAAAGTAATTCTGCTGCGCTGCCGAATAATTTTCTTGTCCCCTGTTCGAGGGAAAATTTGGATTAAAATTGTTGTAAGGAAAATTCGGATAATTGGACTGATTTCCGCCAGTTGTTTTTTTTTGTGAATTATTTGAATTTTTTTCCGCCATCGAAATCACTCACTCATGAAATTATGTTCTGCAAATCGCTCAGCCAAAAGGCGATGATTGCGAAATAATTGATTTATTCAGGATTTTATTTTTATTCTGCAGCAATATGAATTTGAGAAAAAATTATTGATTGCTAAGTTGTTATTGTGCTACGCGTAAAATAAAATACAACTATTGTTTTTCTCAATTTATTCGAATAATAAGTCCATATTTTATATTATTGGTTTTTCAGACACTGTTTCCTCATAAATCAAATTATTTTTGAGGTAGTAATTCGAAATATGGATTGACCTTTCGAATAAAAAGAGAAAATTTATTGTTGTGATGTTTTTGCGTAAAGCGTGCAAACATTACAACAATAAAAGATCTTCTCCATTTCGAATTGCTGTTTTTGAAGTAATTATAACAAGGAAAACCATTATAATTTTGCCATATGAAAAAGCATCTCCCCATTTTATTTATTATGATGATCACTGGTTTTTCCATCGCATTAACCTTGTTCCAATTAATGCCGGGGAATAACCTCTCGCCAAAAAAAGCGCTTCTGCTCATAGCTGGGTTTTTGATTGGAGCGCTATTATCTGCGGGCATTTACTGCCTGTTAAAAAAGATATGTATTATTCCGAAAAAAACGATTGTCCTTTTTTTTGTCTTGTCAATCTGCATTTCTCCAGTTCTTACCGGATTATTCCATCTCAGTCTCCCCCAAAAAGAAATTCTCCTCAAATCCCGGAATATTTCAATAAAAATTCTTGATGCCTCATTTGGCAGCGGGGACGTCGGAATCCGCTTTTTGTCATTGAATAATGGATATCGCGGTATCTCATTTTCAGATTTCTTGCAATCCGGGAGTTGGCAGCGGCAGAATGATGAGCTTTTTTTACGTGACATGAACGAACAAGCAACGCTCTTTTTTCAGGGAAAAACTGGCAGAATCGCAGAGCTCTTTTTCTTGTCAGGTAAAAAAGCCGGTGTCGTGGAAATTGACTGGGGAGATGGGATCACTGAGGTTGTTGATCTGAATGCCAAATTAGACGCTCCGGTTTCGAAAAGAATCGTGCATGATTTTGGAATTTCAACAGAAAACTACGAGAAAGCGAATTTCTTTTTTAACCTTCTGTCAGTCGTTATTCCCCTTTTCTTGTTTTTATGGCTCATTCAACTGATTCTATGGATTTTTGTACATACAAGGTCAAAAAAATTCAAGATATTATTTACAGTGTTAACGGTATTCACAATTTTTTATCGGGTAATCAGTGTGTATCATTTCCCGTTAGGCTGGGATGAGGGCACTTACTCGCGTGCTGCAATGCGCTATTCAGAAAAAATCTTGTCATTCAAAGCATTGGAAATCCCCACAATTTTGTATAACCATGAGCATCCTGCTTTCGTCAAATTGACATTTGCAATTCCCGCATCCATGGATGGCAGAGCTTATTATGCACGATTTGGTTGGAATAACATCAATAATGCAAACCTCGGAAAAGAAGATTACACCATTTTTACAGGCAGGATGGTCAGCGCAGTTTTTAGTATCTGGCTGATCCAGGCAGTATGTCTCCTGATCCATCCGCTTGCAGCATTTTTCCTGATCATCGATTCTCTGGCAGCAGAATATGGCGCACAGGCAAGATTGGAAGCTTTACCGATGTTATTTTCATTTTTGAGCATCTGGTTTTTCAATCAATTCATTGACCTGATAAAAAAAGAACAAAGAAAAAAGTCCTTAAAACCTCTTGCTTTTTCGTCACTTTTTTTAGGAATGACAGCAGCCTGCAAAATCATTTATTGCGTGATTGCTTTCCCGATGCTGATCATCACAATTGAAACTTTTTTTCAGAAAAAGACTCGTTGGAGATTTTTGGCTTTATCGATGATATGTATGGCTTTTTGTTCGTTAGCATCTTTCTATGTATTCAATCCATCGCTGTGGTACACGCCGGTAGAAAGAATAAAAATGATGTTATCTTTTCATGAACAATATCAGACAAAAGCCGGAGATATATATCCTTTCTGGCAGCCACTGGCATGGGTTACACGATCTGTCGCTCACCAATCCGGCAGATACTTTGAAAAGAGCCCGCTTGCCAAAGCACCGCAAAACTTTCTGTTTTCTTGTGATGAACTGATTTTTCTGCTTGCCTTTATCGGAGCAAAAGACCTCTTTAAAAAACAGAGAATATACATTTACTGGTTTCTCTTTGGCATGATTTTTATGTTTCTCTGGGGAACAAAATGGGAACAATATGCCTGTATTGTTGTTGTCCCAATTTGCATCGCTGCCTATTATGGATGCATCAGAGCAGCCAGATGGCTGATCCCAGGTTAACAATTCGAAATAGGAACAAGCTTTTCGAATTGAGATACACAACAGGTTGTTGTATTATTTAAAAATTTCGAATTGCTGATGCCATGTTAGAATTAATACACTCAAAGAAAAAAGAATTTGAATCCGAATCAGGGAAAAAGGAGTAAGGTGGATAGGAAAAAGCTTCATCGCCAGCAGGTGAAAAAACAAATTATTTTACCGGCTATTCTGATAGCAATCATTATTCTTCTCTTGATTGGATTGTTAATTTTTCTTAGCGTGAATAGCCCTGAAACGGTTAAAAAAATTTCGGACTTCACCATTTTCATCCTGATCGTGATTTTAATTCTGGCAGAACTGATTTTGATCTTTATGCTGATGAACGGAATTAGCAAAACAGCCGATTGGATAAAAAAAATACCTGAAATCACTGATCCGCAACAGGGAAAAATTGAGTCATTAAATCAAATCGTCGACGATATTCTTAAAAAGTCGTATGAACCGATGATTAAAGTAAAATCCTGGAGTTTTGCTTTAAAATCAATCCTGGATCGAAAGAAATCCGACAAACACGAATAGCAGAAATCAGCAGTTCTTTATTTGAACCAAGCTTACGAATAAAGAAAATAAAAAAGAATACTTTTTTTTCGCTATGAAATAACAAGCATGAATTCGAAATATGGGCAGGATTCTTTGTTGTTGTGATGTTTTTGTGCGAAGTGCAAAAATTACACAACAACAAGTTTTTCCCGATTGATTCGAATAACAAGTCTATATTTCAAATTATCGGATGAAAAAAATGAATCGGGATTTTCTGCTTCCGTCAATAAAAATGTTTCGCTGAGGTTATTATGGAAAACAAAAACTGGAAATTAAAAACGTTGCTTTTAGGAGCAGGTATCGGATTATTTACAGGATTAATTATGGCTTATATCAAGATACAAAGAGCAGAATCAAAACATGAGATGATTCAATTTAATTCAAAAGATACCGCTAAAGTAGGTTTGGCAGTCGTTGAGATTCTAAAAAAACTCATCTGAATCATGTCGGAATTCCCTTACCTTCCATATATTTTGGTCGGTTCCCTTACAAGAGATTTCATTATTGCGCCAGGCGGCAAACCGCTGAATGACATTCAAGGCGGGCACCTTTTTTACGCTGCTGCGGGATTATATCATTGGGAAAAACAAATTGGG
>Ga0116193_1001423_pt1 | contig 19817 bp, 18 predicted proteins | sample AD_UKC115_MetaG_FD_89892 | JGI IMG/M metagenome (GOLD analysis project Ga0116193, IMG submission 89892) | Active sludge microbial communities of municipal wastewater-treating anaerobic digesters from Hong Kong - AD_UKC115_MetaG | ecosystem: Engineered > Bioreactor > Anaerobic > Digestate... | reverse complement strand
TGTGTGTAGTCCGCTTTCAAGGGATTCTCCGCAGGGTGTTCTTCATCGATTCCCCACAGAAACTGTTCATCCCAGCCTTCCACCAGAAAACGGATCCGTTTTATGCCTTTTGCATAGCCTGTGTTTTCCGGATTCCTTCTCCAGTACAACGGGAGTCCGGCTTGCAGGTGCTCCGGAACAGTTGTGTCTGTGAAGTGCCCTACGGCTTCACACAAGGCTTTCAGGTCATAGAGATAGTCTTCCTCTGTAGGAGTGAATTCGTCTCTTTGTATTTGTTTGGCATGGATGCGGAATACTTCGATGGGAGTGCCGTTGTAATGTGTCTGCCGACATACAGCATAGAGTCTGCCGAATAGGTTCGTGTAGTTGCTGGCATATCCTTTTGTAATCTCTTTGCAAAGTCTGTCGAGCAGGAGATAGAAACGTGAATATTTCTCTTTGATGGAAATATTTGCGTGGTGATATATGTTTATTTCGCTGAAATATTCTTTACCGCTGTTCATCTTTTCACGTGTCTTTTATAAAATTCGAATCTCGATTTCACCTGACGGACAAAATCATACGTTTCACGCCCTCTGAAATATCCGTTTTTGCAGACAGGGTCTGTGTAGTACTCCTCGTTGCTTTTGAGCAGAATGAAATGCTCTACGCTGTTGTGCCACACAGTTTTGTCATGGCCATATTTCTTTGCCAGAGCCATGGCATCGCGAACATGGCCTACACCTGCATTATAGGCTGCCAAAACAAAATTTGTGCGTTCCCTGAGACTGGCTACATCATTGAAATTTTTGTTCATCAAGTCCAGATACTTGATAGCTCCTTTAATGCTTTCTGCGGGATTGGCTTCCTTGCCTGGCGGAATCCCTACGATTCTTGCCGTTCGTGGCATGAGTTGCATCAGTCCTTTGGCACCTGCCCATGACACCACATTGGGATTGAAATTAGATTCCTGATAGGCGATGGAAGCCAGCAATCTCCAGTCGAGATTCATTTCTTTTGCATATTTCTTGAACAGATGGTCATAGATGGATATTTTCCCTGTTTTGGGATTCAGCATCACATTGCTGGCAAGGATTACCTTGTTCTGCTCGAAGTAACGCCGTGCGCTTTCCATATACTCTTCCGACTTTACATTTTCACGATACCACTTGTCAGCGGTTCGGGCCAGTTGGGGTTCGTCTTTCCTTACTGCCCATGACGAACGCTGGTCGAAGCTGATGGCCAGGCTTACATCTAGATTATTGTAATAGGTACTGTTGAGCAGTGCCAGATCATTTTCGCATACCGTATAGGCAATGGAATCTTCTGAAACCTTGAGAATCAGGTCTTCTGCCGAAACATTGTCGTCATTTACTTCATGAATGCATATTCCGCCTCCCAGTTCCTTGTCGAGATTTTTCAGACGTTGTACAAACTTTCCAGGTTTGGCATATATTTCCTTTCCGATAAGTTGTGTTACATCCGTCAAGGCTTTCCCGCCTTTTCTTTGCACCAATACTTGGTGGGTGATAATTTCTTCTCCACAATACAACAGAGAATCTTGTTTGATTTTATTGATGGGGAGGGTATAGGCAATCAAATCTCCTTCACCTGCCAGCAACATTCGTCTTAGTTCTTGTATGTTGGGAGCTACTTTCACTGTCAGCTTCACTCCAAGGAACTTTGCAAACTGCCTGCTCAGTTCGTATTGGAAACCCATCATCTCATCTCGGTAATTGAAGTAGGAAGTGGGACCATACAAGGTTAGCACCACCAATTCGCCTTTGCTTTTAATGGCTTGCAGGTCTTGAATGGAGTCTGTATCCGCACCTTTGTGAGAAGAGCGGCATCCTCCTCCGCACAAAGCCGTGAACAAAAGAAAAGCAAGAAGGAGGAGGGAGTCGGATGTGGCTTTCCTGATCCTCATGAATGACGTTGCTGGTTCTTGATGCTCAGTATTTTTTCAATATAGGTTTTCATGATGTTGATAGCTTTGTGATTGTTTCCTCCTTGAGGAATAATCAGATCGGCATATCGTTTGGTCGGTTCGATAAACTCCAGATGCATAGGTTTCAATACCCTCATGTAGCGTTCCATCACGGCTTGAGCCGTTCTGCCTCTTTCCATTGTGTCACGCTCGATGACGCGGATGAGGCGTTCGTCGGGATCGGCATCCACGAAGATTTTCAAGTCCATGAGCTTTCTCAGATGCGCATTACCCAAGCAAAGGATACCCTCAATGATAACCACTTCCTTGGGGTCGATGTGGATTGTTTCGGCCTGCCGTGTACAAGTGAGATAAGAATAGGTGGGCTGTTCTATGCTTTTGCCGCTTTTCAGCTGGTCTATCTGTTCGTAAAGAAGTTTCCAATCGAAAGCATCAGGATGGTCGAAGTTAATCAGTTGACGTTCCTCTACAGGTACATGGCTACTGTCCTTGTAATAGGAATCCTGTGGAATCACCACAACTTCGTCTTTGGGCAAGCTTTCTACTATTTTCTTTACTACGGTGGTTTTTCCGGAACCAGTTCCGCCGGCAATACCAATTATTATCATACTTTTTCTTTTGAATTGATTGAAGTTTTGTAACTTTGCAAATATAAAAATATTTGCTGACATAACAGGTTAGTTCATTTAATAATTTTTCATTATGGTTAAACATATTGTACTTTTCCAGTTGAAGGAAACTCTTTCAGCAGAAGAAAAACAAAAGGTAGGAATGGCTTTTAAGCAAGCAATAGAGGCTTTGCCATCCAGTATTTGTACCATTCGCAGGATATTTGTGGGACTCAACATGAATTCTGCCGAGAAATGGGATATCTGCCTCGACAGCGAGTTCGACTCCCTAGAGGATGTAAAAGCCTATTCCGTGCATCCCGACCATGTGGCTGCTGCTGCCATCCTGAAGGATGTCAAGAAGGACCGTGCCTGCACCGATTATCCATTTTGAAAACAACAATCATGAGAAAGATAATTAATCCTTGGAAAGGTGAGGACAAATATAACTGTTTCGGATGCTGTCCAGATAATGAGGCAGGAGCTCATATGGAGTTTTATGAAGACGGTGATGACATTGTGAGCTTCTGGAAGCCTGACGACAGATTTCAAGGTTGGATAGACACGCTTCACGGAGGCATTCAGGCTGTTCTTCTTGATGAAATCTGTGCTTGGGCCGTTTTGAGAAAGCTGCAAACGACAGGAGTTACGGGCAAGATGGAAACCAAATATATAAAGCCTGTATCGACGACAGATCCTTTTGTGAAATTGAAGGCTAGCATTATTGAGCACAAAAGGAATATCGCTATCATTGAGGCTTTTCTATACAATGCAGATGAGGAACTTTGCACCAAGTCTGTTTGTACTTATGTTACATTTTCGAGAGAACAAGCAGAGACAGAAATGCACTTTCACGGCTGCGAAGTTGAACAGGAAGAAATGCTTCCTTTTTAAATAAATTGAAAGTTTTTTGGCAATTTATTTGTGTAATTAAAATATATACTCTACTTTTGCAACAAAATTAAAACAAAGAAGATATATGGTACGAATTTCTCTACATCATCATCATTATCCTAACGATTAATCGGTGGGCAAGGGTGTTATGTAGCTAAATTTCCATAGGATATATAATGATGAGGCTCACCAATGTTGGTGAGCCTTTTTTATTTGCATAAAACAATATAAAAATACAAAGAAAACGTATGTTAAGAATCGCAGTGCAATCCAAGGGTCGTCTTTACGAAGAGACGATGGCGCTTTTCGAAGAAGCAGATATAAAATTGAGTTCCGTAAAGAGAACCTTGCTGGTTCAGTCGTCTAATTTTCCCGTCGAAGTGCTTTTTCTTCGTGATGATGATATTCCGCAGTCGGTGGCTGGAGGGGTAGCTGATCTGGGAATAGTAGGTGAGAACGAATTTGTGGAGAGGCAGGAAGATGCAGTGGTAGTGAAGAAACTAGGATTCAGCAAGTGCCGTCTTTCGCTTGCTATTCCCAAATCGGAAAAATATGAAGGGCTGAAGTGGTTTGAAGGAAAGAAAATAGCTACTTCCTAGCCTGTTATATTGAAGGACTTTATGAAGAAGAACGGAATCAAGACGGATATTCACGTTATTACCGGTTCTGTGGAAATTGCTCCGGGAATCGGTTTGGCAAATGCTATTTTCGATATTGTGAGCAGTGGCAGTACACTTATCAGCAACAATCTGAAAGAGGTAGAAGTAGTGATGAGGTCTGAAGCATTACTCATTGGCAACAAGGAAATTGATGCTGACAAAAAAGAAATCCTTGACGAACTTCTTTTCCGTATTGATGCTGTAAAAAGTGCTGAAGACAAGAAATATGTATTAATGAATGCACCTACAGATAAATTGAAAGAGATTATTGAAGTACTTCCGGGTGTAAAAAGTCCTACAGTGATGCCTCTTGCTCAAGAAGGGTGGAGTAGTGTGCACACTGTGCTCGACGAGAAGCGTTTCTGGGAGATTATAGGTAAACTGAAGGCGCTTGGAGCCCAAGGTATTTTAGTGATTCCGATTGAAAAAATGATACTATAAAAGAAAAAGGTATGAAGGTTATAAAATATCCTGCTAGAAAAGATTGGGATGAGATTCTCCGCCGTCCCGTATTGAATGTGGAGGCTCTTCGCGAAACTGTTCGAGGTGTGCTCGACAAAGTTCGCACCGAGGGTGACAAGGCAGTCTTGGAATATGAGGCCCTTTTTGATAAGGTACGGATGGATTCAGTGGCCGTTACCGAAACGGAGATGAATGAGGCTGAAGATCTCATTACTCCTGAATTGAAGATGGCTTTGGAAAAAGCTCTTCACAATATTGAAACCTTTCATGAGGCGCAGCGTTTCACAGGAAAGAAAGTGCAGACTATGCCCGGAATCACTTGTTGGCAAAAAGCCGTAGCTATCCAGAAAGTAGGGCTTTATATTCCCGGAGGGACGGCTCCTTTATTCAGTACCGTGCTTATGCTTGCTATTCCCGCTAGAATTGCGGGTTGCAGGGAAATCGTGCTGTGCACACCTCCTAATAGGGAAGGCAAGGTAAATCCTGCCATCCTTTGTGCTGCACGCATGGCAGGGGTAAATAGAATTTTCAAGATTGGCGGGGTACAAGCCATCGGAGCCATGGCCTATGGCACCGAAAGTGTGCCAAAGGTATATAAAATTTTCGGTCCGGGCAACCAATACGTTATGACAGCCAAACAGCAGGTATCTCTTCGTGACGTAGCTATTGACATGCCGGCAGGGCCTTCGGAAGTGGAGGTTATTGCAGATGAGACTTCCAATCCCGTGTTTGTAGCCGCTGATTTGCTTTCCCAAGCTGAACACGGTGTGGATAGTCAGGTGTTACTTGTGACTACGAGTGAGAATCTTATCGAAAAGGTGCAACAGGAAGTGATAAAACAACTTGCAGAACTACCTCGTAAGGAAATTGCAGAAAGATCTTTGGCTAACAGCAAGCTTATTCTCGTAAAGGATATGGATGAGGCTATGGAATTGAGCAATGAATATGCTCCCGAACATCTTATTATTGCGACCGGTAATTGTGATGTTCTTGCAGAGCAGGTAATCCACGCCGGTTCAGTATTTTTAGGTTCGTATTCGTGCGAAAGTGCGGGTGACTATGCTTCTGGAACGAATCACACACTGCCTACTAACGGTTATGCAAAAGCATATAGTGGAGTAAGCTTAGACAGTTTTGTTCGTAAAATAACATTTCAGAAATTAACAGAGGATGGTATTCTTAGTATTGGCCCTTCCGTTGAAATCATGGCATCCAACGAACATCTTGATGCCCACAAAAATGCCATGACCGTTCGTCTGAATAGTATTAATAGAAAATAATTAAGATGAAAACATTACAAGAGCTTACCAGGGCCAATATATGGAAACTGAAGCCATATTCTTCGGCGCGTGATGAATACAAGGGTGTGGAGGCTTCCGTTTTTCTGGATGCCAATGAGAATCCTTATAATAATCCAGTGAATCGCTATCCTGATCCGCTTCAAAATGAAGTTAAGGAACGTATAGCACCTATCAAGAAAGTTAGGCCTGAAAACATTTTCCTGGGAAATGGAAGTGATGAGGCTATTGATCTAGTTTATCGCGCTTTCTGCGAGCCCCGCATTGATAATGTGGTGGCTATTGATCCTACTTACGGCATGTATGAGGTGGCGGCAGGAATAAATGATGTGGAATACCGCAAGGTGCAACTTGATGATCAGTTTCAGTTTTCTGCTAACAAGTTGATGGCGGCCGTCGATGTCCATACCAAACTGATTTTTTTATGTTCGCCCAATAATCCTACCGGCAACTGCATGGATTACAATGAAATATTGAAACTGTTGCGTATGTTTAACGGATTTGTCATCATTGATGAAGCTTATGCCGATTTTTGTAATCAACCGTCGTTTCTGCTTCGTCTTGATGAATTCTCCAACCTAATCGTTTTCCAGACATTCAGCAAGGCTTATGGATGTGCGGCTATTCGTTTGGGGATGGCTTTTGCACAGCCTGATGTGATACAGATTTTCAACAAGATAAAGTATCCTTACAATGTGAATCAGCTCACCCAGAAATATGCCATTCAGTCTCTTCAGAAATATTATGAAGTGGAGCGGTGGGTGGAGACGCTACTTGCAGAGAGAAAAAGACTTATGAAAGAATTTTCCGAACTTCCGTGCAATATCAAAGTGTTTCCAACCGATGCCAATTTCTTTTTGACAAGAGTCACAAATGCTGTGAAAATATACAATTTTCTGGTAAGCAAAGGAATCATTGTTCGTAATAGGACCAATATCACTCTTTGCAAGGATTGCTTGAGAGTAACGGTGGGAACCCGTTTGGAAAATGATGCTTTGTTGCAGGCTTTAAGAGATTACAGACCTGAATAACGTTAATGATATGAAAAAGGTACTATTTATTGACAGAGACGGCACACTCGTCGTTGAGCCTCCGGTGGATTACCAACTCGATTCATTCGAGAAGTTGGAATTTGTTCCCAAAGTCTTAAGAAATCTCGGCTTTATTCGCAGTAAGCTTGATTTTGAAATTGTTATGGTTACCAATCAAGACGGGCTCGGCACCGCATCTTTCCCGGAAGATACATTTTGGCCGGTTCATAATTTTATCTTGAAAACACTGGCAGGCGAAGGTATTGTGTTCGATGAAATATTTATCGATCCTACACTTCCTGAGGAAAATGCTTCTACGCGAAAGCCTCGTACTGGTATGCTTGGAAAGTATATTGGTAATCCTGACTATGACCTTGCTTCCAGCTTTGTGATTGGCGACCGTTCTACTGATGTTGAACTTGCCAGAAACCTTGGCTGCAGGGCTATTTATATGCAGGAAAATACAGATGATCTTATACCTTTTGGCCTTGAGGACAGTTGTGTGCTTGCCTCTTCCGACTGGGACCGAATTACGGAATTTCTGTTTGCAGGGGAACGAACGGCCGAAGTGCATCGTACGACAAAGGAAACGGATATCTATGTGAGACTTGATTTGGATGGCACTGGTAAATGTGACATTAGCACCGGCCTGGGCTTCTTCGATCATATGCTCGAACAGATTGGCAGACATGGAAGCATAGATTTAATTATCCATACAAAAGGCGATTTGCAGGTAGATGAACACCATACAATAGAGGACACAGCCCTTGCTTTGGGAGAGTGTATAAATCAAGCTCTCGGCAGTAAACGGGGTATCGAACGATATGGTTATTCGCTCCCTATGGACGATTGTCTCTGCAGTGTTTGCCTTGATTTCGGAGGTCGTCCATGGCTTGTTTGGGATGCTGAGTTTCACCGTGAAAAAATAGGAGAGATGCCTACTGAAATGTTTCTCCATTTCTTTAAGTCCCTGAGTGATTCCGCAAGGATGAATCTCAACATTAAAGCTGAAGGGGAAAACGAGCATCACAAGATAGAGGGTATTTTCAAGGCTTTGGCCCGTGCCATTAAAATGGCCGTTAAACGAGATATATACCGATATGAAGTACCTTCAAGTAAAGGTTGCATATAATTTTACAAAATACTGAGGATAACTATTTTATGGAAGAAATTACATATAAACATTCTTTGCCGATACAGCTTCGCTTTAATGATGTGGACAAGTTCGGCCATGTAAATAATACGGTCTTTTTTTCATTTTATGATTTGGGAAAAACCGAGTATTTCACTGATGTATGTCCCCATGTGGATTGGGACAAGAACGGCATTGTTGTGGTGCATATTGAAGCTGATTTTTTATCTCAGATTTATGCTACTGACCAGATTGCTGTGCAGACGGCTGTAACAGCTATCGGCAACAAGAGTTTCGATCTTATGCAGCGCGTGGTTGATGTCAACACCGGTATTGTGAAGTGCGTGTGCCGTTCTACAATGGTTACCTTTGATCTTGTTCTACATGAGTCTGTTCCCCTTACTGAGGAATGGAAGAATGCGATATGTGCATACGAAGGGAAAGATTTGAGAAAGAAAAAATAGGAAAATAGAAAAGAAGCATTTATCTTTGCATCTCATGGCAATGTACATTAAGTATTAACCAAAATACCTTGAATAAATTATGAAGATGCAATCTATGATTGGAAAAACCATGCTTGCAATGACTGCATGGCTGCTATGCTCCTTTTCTTTATGGGCCGACGGTAAAGTGGATATTCCGGAACCCGGAGGTAAAACTCTCCTTCATTCCGGCTGGCTGGCTCGTAAAGCCGGTGATGTGCTTCAAGATGGAAGCGAACTTACCTTAAAACCTTTCCATAGAGACGGGTGGATGCAGGCACGAGTACCTGGGACTGTACTTACCACTTTGCTTGACAATAAGTATTACCCAGCTCCCGAATTTGGTCTTAATAATAATCTCATTCCTGATGTCAGTGCGGTGGGTAATGATTTTTATACCTATTGGTTTGTCCGTCCTTTTGAAGTTGGCAGTATTCCTGCAGGAAGAAAGGTCTGGCTCAATTTTCGAGGCATTAATTACAGGGCTGATATCTTTCTTAACGGAAAGCGTTTGAATACTCATACTCATGAAGGTATGTTTCTGAGGGAAAGTTACGACATGACTCCTTATTTGAAATCTGACGGCCATAATATGCTGGCTGTTATAGTTTATCCGCCTACTTATCCCGGAAATCCCAACGGAGGTCAAGGTGGAGATGGCATGATTGCACGAAACAATACCATGCAATATACTCCAGGATGGGACTGGATTCAACCTGTTCGTGATAGAAATACGGGAATCTGGGATGAGGTGTCTGTTACTACGACTGGTGATGTGTGCCTGAAGGCTCCTTATGTGGTGACGAAAGTTCCCGGTAAGAGAATCCCTGATGCGGTTTCTCAGAAAGATGCGATAGTGAAAGTTACTGCTGAGGTGTGCAATACTTCTGCTTCTTCTTGTAACGGACTTGCAATCTGTGAGACCAACGGAATGAAAATAATAGAAAAAGTATCTCTTCTTCCTTTTGAAACAAAGATTGTGGCATTCAAGTCTATTAACGTGAAGAACCCTCGTCTGTGGTGGCCGAATGGCATAGGAAAACATCCGCTTTACGATATGACTGTCACTTTTGTGAAAAATAACCAAGTGAGTGACAAAACAGCATTTCGTTATGGTATCCGTGAAATCACATCCGACAAGGATCCTGCTAATGGAGGGAGACGTTTTTTTGTGAACGGACAGAAAATCTATATCACAGGGGGTAATTATATCAATTCTGATTGGTTGTTACGCTTGTCGCCTGAACGTTACCGTGACGAAATACGCTTTCATGCCGAGATGAACCTGCGTATGATTCGCGTGTGGGGAGGTGCCTTACTGGAGCGTCCGGAATTCTATAATGCTTGTGATGAGGAAGGCATGCTGGTATTTCAGGACTTGTGGGGAAGCGGTGATTGCAATGGTGCATGGCCTGATGCTTTGAAAGCTGAATCACGGGAGAGACGTTGGGAATATCCGGACAACCACGAACTCTTTCTTGCCTCAGTGGAGGATCAGGTGAAGATGATTCGTAATCATCCCAGTCTTTGTTTCTGGTGCGGTGCCAATGAATGGCCGCTGGCCAAAGATATTGACAGGCATTTGAAAGAAGATGTGTTTCCAAGACTTGATCCTAATCGTCTCTTTGCAAGTTATTCTACTGATACTCTTTTTACTGCCAATCCTTTCAAGGATAATGGAGACGGACCATACGGCATTCAGGAACCTGAATGGTTCTACAGTTTCCGTTCGTATCCTTTCAATCCTGAATCAGGTTCAGTAGGTTCTCCCGAAGTGGAGAGTATGAAACTTATGATGTCTGTTGAAGATTTGGCTGAGCATCCGCGCAATGGAAAGACTTCAAACGCATCTTGGAACTATCATCGTGATCTTGGTTATGGAAACCATTTGGAACGCTATGGTAAGGTGGAGAATATAGAAGATTATTGCAAGTATGCCCAGACAGTAAATTATGACCAGTACCGCAGTTTCATGGAGGGTCGTGCCTCGCACATGTGGGATTGGTATACCGGCATTTTGATTTGGAAGACCCAGAATCCTTGGACCTCTTTACGCGGTCAGATGTATGATTGGTGGCTTGATGTGAATGCCTGCCTATATGGTACTCTTAAGGGTTGCGAACCTTTGCATGCATCTTATAATATTCTCAGTCGAAAGGTGGAATTGCTCAATACCACCGTGACGGACAGAAAGAATCTACTTGTTTCTGCACGTCTTTATAATAGAGATGGAAAGATGGTTTGGGAAAAGAAAACACAGGCGGATGCTTTTGCCAATTCCGTGCTTCGTCTTTTCGAGGTACCTCGTCCCGAAGGAGTGGATGGGGTTTATTTTCTCAAGTTGCAAGTAGGAGAGAACGTCCCTAATATTTATTGGCTCACTACTGATGAGAAGGACTATACAACTTTGTCACTTCTGCCGAATTCCAAACCTCAAGTCAGTGCAAGTATTGAATCTTGTCAGGGTGGATATAAAGGTAAAATCAGTTTAAAGGCTGATGGGCATATTTCCTTTTTTAATCGTATCAAGGTTATCGATACACAGACAGGAGAACGTATTCTCCCGGTTCATTATTCCGATAACTACATTACTTTGATGCCGGGTGATAGTAGGGATATTACTTTTGATGTCCGAACAACAGTACCTCGCGAGCGCATTCGTATAGTATCTGATAGTTGGACCCATTCTCGCATTGAAGCAGAATAATGTAAAATGAATGATTAAAAGCGGTATTTCGTCTATTTATGCAATTTGCTTGGTTAATAGGTTTGAATTTGTTCTCTTTTTATAATTTTTCCAAGCAAAAAGGAAGGAATTTTATTCCCAATATTTTAAGGAAAAATTCTCGTATCTGAGTTTTTTTCCGTAGTTTTGTGAGGTAAATAAAGTGATTAAAATGGATATTAACAAATTAATAATCAGGACAATTGTTTTTTTTGCAGGTGATGCAAAACGAGTACAACATTTTATAAAAGTACATTCTTTTGCCAAACTGATAGCTGAGATAGAAGGTCTGAAGGAAACAGAACTGAATACTTTGGAGGCCGCAGCTGTGGTTCACGATGTTGGAATAAAACCTGCAGAGGCAAAGTTTGGAAGATGTGATGGTAAGTTACAGGAACAAGAAGGGCCTGTAGTTGCTCGTCCGTTATTGATTGAATGTGGTGCTACTGACGAACAAATTGAACGTATTTGTTTTCTTATATCTCATCATCATACTTATTGCAATATAAATTCACTAGATTACCAGATTCTTGTTGAGGCAGATTTTCTTGTGAATATATATGAGGATGGCATTCCTTCAGATGAAATATCGACTATTCGTGAGAGAATTTTTCGTACCAAAACCGGGAAGAGCTTAATAGACAAATGTTATCAAACTTTTTTCATTTAATGAAACATCAATAAAAGTAGGTAGATAGACATAACAAATCAAAGAATATGGGAATAAAAAAATTTTTGTTTATATTTGGATTTATGCTTCTTGCAAGTTCAATGTCCTTTCCTTGTTTTTCGGCACGGAAGGTTAAGAAGATTTCTGTGCTTATAGTGGATGGATTCAGCAATCATGATTGGCAGCAGACGACAAAGGTAGCCAAATGGCTTTTGGAAAAGAGCGGACGTTTTATCGTGGATGTGTCAACAGTGCCTGCTGATAGTATGGCACGTAGGGCATGGTTGCCGCAATTCAGTAAATATGATGAAGTGATACAGAATACAAACAATATCAATAATCCTCATCTAAGCTGGCCTTTGCCTGCTCAAAAGGCTCTCGAAAAATATGTGGCAGGAGGTGGGGGACTTTATGTACTTCATTCTGCCAATAATTCTTTTCCTGATTGGGAGGAATATAATAAAATGATTGGCCTTGGATGGCGAAAAAGTTCATATGGCTATTCGTTGGAACTCGATGCACAAGGCAACATTACGCGGCATCAACCGGGAGAGAGCGGTTCTACAACACATGGAAAACGATTTGATGCAGTGATTATCAAACTGAATGAAAATCCCATCAACAAGGGTTATCCTGCGCGTTGGATGACTGCCGATACTGAAGTCTATAATGATTCTCGGGGACCTGCTGAAAATTTGACGGTCCTTTCATATGCTTATGATATCAATTTTCAGAAGTATTGGCCGACGGAATGGGTTGTGCGCTATGGCAAAGGTAGAGTATATAATTCTGTTATGGGGCACTTGTGGAAAGGTGATGTGTATCCCATGGCATGGCGTTGTGTCGGATTTCAAACAACCTTGTTGAGAGCCGCCGAATGGGTTGCTACAGGTAGAGTCACCTATCGAATACCTGCAAATTTTCCGGGTGCTGACAAAGTGAGTTTGCTTCCTGAAAATGATTTTGCGGAAAGGGAATAGAAAACATAAAACAATAAAATACAATGAAAATTTTAAGATTGTCATTATTATTGGTTTCTTCCGTAATGATTTTCCTATTTGGAAACAGTTATGTACAGGCATGCAGCAGAGTGGTTTATATAGGGACTGACAGTCTTGTCGTAACAGGAAGAAACATGGATTGGCAAGAAGATATGCATTCCAATATCTTTATCATGCCGAGAGGAGTGGAACGCAGAGGTTCACTTATTCAGAATACGATGGTATGGAAGGCAAAATACGGAAGCATCATTACTTCGTCTTATGACATGGGTTGCTCGGATGGACTCAATGAAAAAGGTCTTGATGCCAATCTCCTCTTTCTTTCCGAGTCGGATTACTCAAGAAAAAATGATAGCAGGCCAGCCATGAATATTGGACTTTGGGCACAATATGTACTTGATAATTTTGCTACTGTGCATGAGGCTGTTGAGGCACTTTCCAAAGAAGAATTCCGTATAGAAGCGCCCAATATGCCCGGAGGTTCTAAAACAACCATTCACATGTCTATTTCGGATGCAATAGGAAACAGTGCTATTTTGGAATATATTGATGGCAATCTGGTGATTCATGAGGGGAAGGAATATCAGGTGATGACAAACTCGCCCATATTCGAAAAGCAACTGGCTATTACAGAATATTGGAATTGGGTGGGGGGAGTTAATATGCTTCCTGGAACCGGACGATCTTCCGACAGGTTTGCACGTGCTGCATACTATTTGAAAGCTGTGAAAAAGACTGCCGATCCTAAACTGGCGGCTGCTTATGTAATGAGTATTATGCGAAACGTATCAGCTCCCATGGATCTTTCTACTCCTGAAAAGAAAAAGTCGGCAACGCAATGGCGGGTTTTGGCAGATCAGAAGAATCTGATTTATTATTTTGATTCTGCCGTGACCCTAAATACGTTCCATGTTGAACTAAAAGATCTTGATTTTGCAGAAGGAGCGCCATATAAGGAGTTGAAACTCTCTGAAGGGCAAGTATATCCAAATAATGCAACGAAAGCTTTTGTAAAGGTCCCTCCAGTGGATTTTCTCAAGGCTCAAGCAGCTCTTATGAAGAAGCTTGGCAGGACGGAATGAACATTGTCCGTAAGGACTTTGAGTCAATGCTTTCTTCGTCTTAAGTAATAAACAAAAAAGAAGAACATTTATATTAATATCTATGAAAACAAAATTGACATTTTTACTTCTGTACTTTTGCTGTTGCAGTCTTTTTGCACAGATGAATGTAGAGAGATGGAAGGTTTTTGAAGTAACCTTGAACGGACCTACCAAAGGGAATCCTTTCAAGGACGTTAAACTCTCGGGTACATTTTCCAATGGAATTGAATCGGTAACGGTTCCCGGATTCTATGATGGAAACGGTGTCTACAAAATCAGATTTATGCCTGCTAAGGAAGGTAAGTGGAACTACATTACAGCCTCAAACGCCGGTAAGTTGAACAAAAGGAACGGGCGTTTTGTATGTATTCCGGCCCGAAAAGACAACCATGGTTTTGTGGCAGTGAAGGATACATTCAATTTTGCTTATGCTGATGGTACTCCATATTATCCATTTGGAACAACTTGTTATGCATGGGTGCATCAGGGGGACAGTTTGGCGGAGGTTACATTGAAAACTCTATCGAAGGGTTACTTCAACAAGATGCGTATGTGTATATTTCCCAAAAGTTATGACTGGAACATCAATGAGCCCCAATTGTATCCTTTTGAAGGAAAAGCTTTGAAAGACTGGAATTATACCCGCTTGAATCCTGCTTTCTTCCGCAACATTGAAAAACGTATAGAACAGCTTGATAATCTGGGTATACAAGCCGATCTCATTGTTTTTCATCCATATGACCGATGGGGATTCAGCCAGTTGGATCGTGTGACAGAGGATATGTATATAGACTACATCATAGCACGTTTTGCCGCTTATAAAAACGTATGGTGGAGTATGGCCAACGAGTATGACTTCATGAAGGCAAAAAAGATGAGTGACTGGGATTACTATATTTCGCAGTTTGCAGCGAAAGACAAGTTTCATCACATGATAGGAATTCACAATGGTAATGTTTTCTATGACCATACCAACCCACTCATTACACATGCCAGCATACAAAATGAGGACACCTATCATGCTCGTGATCTCAGATTGAAATACAAGAAACCGATTGTATATGACGAGTGCCGTTATGAAGGCAATATTCCTTGGGCCTGGGGGAATCTTACGGCTCAAACAATGGTGATGAAGTTTTGGCGGGGCGTGACCAACGGAGGATACGTAGGTCATGGTGAGACTTATGTAACTGAGGATCCTCTAATGCTTCCCGGTAACTCCAAGGACGTGCTTTGGTGGTCGAAGGGCGGGGTGCTGAAAGGTGAGAGTCCTGCAAGAATAAAATTTCTGAAGGATATCATTGAAACCGCACCAACAAATATGGCTCCCATCAATATATTCTCATGGATGCCGTTCTCTGCCATTGGGCTTGCCCATAAGTATTATCTGTGCTATTTGAACGATGCACAGCCGCGTAGTATTGTCATCAATCTGCCGGAACACGAATCGTATTCGGTAGAACTCATTGATACATGGAACATGATCATTACTCCGCAGTCTAAGGCTGTGTCGGGACATTGCATGATTGAATTGCCTCAGAAGCCTTACATGGCTGTCAGATTGATTCGACAATAACGGAATATTTTGATAAAAACAGGCCCGGAAACGGATTTCAGTCCTTTCCCGGGTTTTCTTTTCATTTTCTTTTGATGCCCATAATCATGTTGCTGTTGCGTACCTTCTCATTATTAGGAAATACGAATCCGTACATTTCCAGTTCTTTCTTCAATATTTTTTTGGATGGAGTGAGATAGCGGAACTGGAAGGCCGAATTGATAACGGCCATCTTTTCGTTGTAAAACTCTTTATTCGAAGGATTCTCCAATTCCTTCATGAAATCAAACACTTGATTTTCAGTAATGCTCTTTACATTTTCGCAAGAAAGCTCTTGCAATGATATCTGATTGTCCATAAAATAAAAACGCCGCTTTGTACGGTTTTCTGTTGCAAATTTACGGCAAATCTCTATCTTTTGCAAGGGATGATATCTATATATTTAATTTACTTTAACAAATTAATCAATCTTCTGTAAATCAGTATTTTAATTACTATATATAGCTATATACAGAGTGCTATATGTTTTTTGTCAAGAAGAATTTAATTACTAATTTTGTCATGAAATAATAATATTTTATATCTATAATTAATAAAAAAAGAACATTATGTCAAAAATTATCTCAGAACAGATTGGGAAGACCAGAGCTTTGGTTTCAGGCTTGAGATCTCAGATTAATTTGGTACGCAACAAAGGTATTGATGCGGAATTCATCAATCAACTGGAGGCTGACAACAAGAAGTTGGCGATGCTCGATGCTGAATTGGATAAGATGCGCGATGCTGTGTTTGCCAAGACTCGTGAGACTAATCAGCTGTTGGTAAGTGTCAAGAGCAGAGTACAGTCGACCAAGAAAACGGTCAAAGGTAATTTTACTCAGGAAAGATGGATTGACTTCGGTATTGCCGACAAGAGATAAGGCTCCCTTATTATTTTTTCCTTCGGCAGGCCGAACAAGTTTGCCGAAGGATTTTTTTGTATGAAATCTCTCGCCAAGACGCTAAACGGAAGGTATTAGTATTGTACGTGATATTGGAGCGTATTCATATCAGATCTGCAAGAGTGCGGATGTAAATTTTAAAACAGGATAATTCATATCTTTATAATTTTTATGGATAAAAGGAAATGTCTCATAGTGCTTTTTTGTATAGCGCTATGTAGCCAATTAGTTTGTGCCCAGGCCAACAGGCGTGTTTTGGGCATAGAAGAAATGTATCGTCTTGCCGACGAGAACAGCAGCAGTATACGTTCATTCAGCACTGAAAAGGATGCCCTGGATGAGTCGGTAAGAGCGGCAAAGTCTCAAAGACTGCCTGATTTCAATACCTCATTATCGTTTAGTTATTTGGGTAACGGACATATTTGGGATCGTGATTTCACAAACGGACAGTCGGTGCATTTTCCTCATTTCGGGAATAATTTCGCTCTTGAGGCTTCTCAAGTTATCTATGCCGGGGGTGCCATTAATAGCGGCATTGCCTTAGCCGAACTCGGACAGCGGATGGGCGAGTTGAATCTCAGAAAGAACCGTCAGGATATTCGTTTTCTGCTTACGGGATATTATCTGAATATCTATCAGCTTAATAATGAGCTTACCGTGATGGAATGCAACATCGAATTAACACGACAGATGATCCGGAATATGGAGAGTAGAAGAAAGCAAGGTACGGTATTGGCAAAAGATATCACACGCTATCAGCTGCAATTGGAAAACCAGACTTTGCAGAAAACACGTATAGAAGATGCTCGTAAAATCATGAATCATCAACTGGCTACGACTCTGCATTTGCCTGCTGAAACGGAAATAGTTCCCGATACAGCTTTGCTTGAGAAGGAGGTGGAAACACTCACGGAAACAGATTGGCAACAATTGGCCATCCGTAATCATACCGGCTTGCAGCAATCTGTTCTTTCCATGCAGATGAACAAGCAGAAGGAGAAACTGCAGAAATCCGAGATGCTTCCTAAAGTGGCACTCGTGGCTGCCGATCACATTGACGGACCTGTGACCATAGAGGTTCCGGCTTTGAACAATAACTTCAATTACTGGTATGTCGGATTGGGTGTGAAATATAATCTTTCATCACTTTTCAAAAGTAACAGAAAACTGAATCAGGCAAAAATAGAGGTCCGGAAATCCGAGACCGATCATGCTCTCGTTCAAGAGGAAGTGGAAAATGCCGTGCAGGCAGGTTATGTGAATTTGCTTACGTCGCTTACGGATTTGCATACTCAGCAAAAGAGTGTGGAACTGGCCAACCAGAACTATGAAGTGACAAGCAACCGCTATCGGAATGAACTGGCTTTGCTGACGGATATGCTCGATGCTTCCAATATGAAACTCACTGCGGATATGAATCTGGTGAATGCCCGTATACAATTGATATTTAACTACTTCAAAATGAAATATATTACTCATACCTTATAAATAAACAGATTATGATTACAAGAAAAATTAAAAAATTGATATATAACTCCATCGTTATTTGCATGCTTTTGTGCGGTTTGATTTATGTATTCAGTCGCTTTATCCATTTAGGAAATGTGGAATATACGGATAATGCTCATGTGCAGCAGCACATCACTCCTGTAAACACGCGTGTGCAGGGTTTCATCAAGAAAATATGTTTCAAGGATTTTCAAAAGGTGCATAAGGGTGATACGCTTGTGGTGATAGAGGATGCTGAGTTCCGTTTGCGTCTGGCACAAGCCGAGGCTGATTTGAGCAATGCCCTTTCGGGAAGGCAAGTGACTACGGTGGGCATAGAGACTGTGAAGAATAATATTACTGTATCCGATGCCGGTATCAGAGAGGTGAAGGTACAGATGGAAAATGCAAGGCGAGAGTTGGCCCGTTATGAGAATCTGTTGTCTCAAGATGCAGTGACAAAACAGGAGTATGATAACGTCAGTACCGCCTATGAAACGGCAAAGGCCCGTTATGACCAATTGTCAAGAGCCAGGCATTCTACGACTTTGAATCGTGAAGAACAGACTCGCCGCTTAGGACAGAATGAAGCTGCCATTCATGTGGCTGAGGCTGCAGTGGATCTCGCGAGACTGAATCTTTCCTATACAGTGATTGTTGCTGCTTGTGATGGCGTTCTCGGGAAGAAAGACATTCAAGAGGGGCAGTTGGTGCAGCCAGGACAAACTCTTGCAGAAATAGTGGATGGCAGCGACCTTTGGGTGACTGCCAACTATCGTGAAACACAGATGCCTCGTATCCATGTAGGTTCGGAAGTGACTATGAAGGCCGATGCCGTGCCCGGCATTACTTATAAAGGGGTGGTGGAATCCATCTCTGATGCTACGGGGTCGGCTTTTTCCGTTATCCCTCAGGATAATGCCACGGGTAATTTTGTGAAGGTAGAACAAAGAATACCTGTGCGCATCAATTTGGAGGGAAACAAGCCCGAGGATTTGTTGCGCCTTCGTGCCGGGCTCAACATGGAATGTGAGGTGAAGTACTGATATGGGAGCACCGCTTATAAAAGGGCCTTTCAAAATGCCTATGTTCCGGAGTTTTGTGCCGGAATGGATACGCCCTTGGATATATGTCTTTATTGTCACTGTTTTTCAGCTGACGGGAGGAATCTATCTGGGTTCATTGAGTGAAATGGTTGGAGGACTTTCTTTGATGCGCGAGGATGTGCAGATGTGCATGTATGCCAATTTGGGTGGTATGGCTATTCTGTTTCCTATACTCTTCAGAATGAAGTTCCGCTTCACCAACAAAAGTTTGCTCACTTGGTCGGCCGTAGGAATCATCCTTTGCAACTGGGCAGTGCTCTATGTGCAGAATCTGCCTCTGTTGTGGACCATCTGTTTCATTTCGGGTGTATGCAAGATTCAAGGTACATTTGAATGCATGTCCAACATACAGTCGTGGATAACTCCGCAACATCGTTTCACTGTGTTCTTTCCGGTGCTGCACATCATTATTTTGGTGAACATACAGCTTTCCGATTTGCTTACAACCTATATCTGCTACTACTATCATTGGAAATATGTGCATTGGTTTATTATAGGATTGTTGCTAGTGGTATTGCTTCTCCTTGTTACCCTCACCAAGCATACCCGCGTGATGCCCAAATTCCCTCTTTATGGAGTGGATTGGCTGGGAGCATGCCTATGGGCGATTCTCATGATGGAAGTCACTTTCCTTTTCAACTACGGCGATTGGTATGACTGGTGGAACAGTTCCGTCATCCGCTGGCTTACGGTTGTCATTGCCATCACGTTCATCGGATGCCTGCATCGGATGCT
>Ga0116193_1001421_pt1 | contig 19852 bp, 18 predicted proteins | sample AD_UKC115_MetaG_FD_89892 | JGI IMG/M metagenome (GOLD analysis project Ga0116193, IMG submission 89892) | Active sludge microbial communities of municipal wastewater-treating anaerobic digesters from Hong Kong - AD_UKC115_MetaG | ecosystem: Engineered > Bioreactor > Anaerobic > Digestate... | reverse complement strand
TGTACATCCAGCAATTTTTTAATCAGCCCCTCTTCATGCAATTTTACGATCTGACCGGTAATTCCTCCCAAGGCAAAATTCGCTTTAATATTACGAGCCAGCATCTTTTCACGCAGAAAACGTGTCGTTGCCAAAGCAGCGCCGCCCGAACCGGTTTGAAGTGAAAAGCCATCGTAAAAATAGCCGGAGGCGGCAATGACATCCACCGCCTTCTGTGCAATGAGCAAATCGCGCGGATTGTTCGTATAACGAGTTGCTCCGGACATGATTTTATTCTTATCCCCGATTTCTGGAATCTCAACAATATAGTCCACTTGATATTGGGAAATCCCGAAAGGGATATTCGGATACGGAACGATATGATCGGTAAGAATAATTACCTTATCCGCATAATTTGCATCTACTCGTGCATAGCCCATAGAACCGCAAGCAGAGGTGTCCTCGGTATCTCTCGAATATCCGTTCGCATTTCCAAAAGGATCACACGATGGCGCCCCCAAAAAAGCCACATCAATGTGCAATTGATCACTTGAAACAGCATAAGCTCTGCCGCCATGAGATCGGAACGTCACAGGAGTATCCATTAATCCCCTGGAAATCGCTTCAGCCAGTTCCCCACGTAAACCGCTGGTTTCAATAGAGTCAATAACATGATTCTGAATATGCCGAATTAAGGGTGCATGAATATTTGTAAGGCTGCTTGCAGCTAATCGTAGGTGTTTAAATCCCATTTCAGCTAACCGATCGATAACATAATTAACAACATAATCACCATCGCGAAAGTGATGATGAAAGGATATTGTCATGCCATCTCGAAGCCCTGATAAAGTGACTGCTTTTTCCAGTGAAGATATGATTTTCCGCGATTGTTTTTGCCGTTCAGCAGAAGAAAGTGACTCCTTTTTTTTGAGGCCCTCTGTGATAAGAGGATTGTACAGAGAAAATTCTCCTTTCTCCAATAAGTAGTCTGGAATTTCACGCATGGCAGAATTCTTCATATTACACCTACTCCATATCGTCAGGATAATACATACCGGATGCAATCGCCATATCAATCATCCGCTCAGCACGAAGTAACACCGGTTTGTCAATCATTTTTCCATCCAGATTTACAACTCCGGAACCTTTCGTTTCAGCCTCTCGCATTGCCTCAAGAATTCTCAGAGCTTTTTCAATCTCTTTTTCAGTTGGATTAAAAATTTTATGCACGACATCAATCTGGCGTGGGTTAATGACTGATTTCCCGTCAAACCCCAATTGCTTTATCAGGCGAATCTCTTTTTCAAAAGTCTCCATATCGTTAAGATTTGAAAAGACCGTATCAATCGCATCAATTCCAGCAGCTCGTGCTGCAACGATAATCTGAGATCGGGCGAAAAACAACTCCGTTCCGTCCAAGGATCGAGTTGTCTTTAAACTGGCAGTGTAATCTTCCGCACCTAAAGCAATTCCTACCAGACGCTTTGAAGAAATTGCAATCGGATAAGCATTCACTACACCCAATGCACTCTCAATGGCAGCCATCATTTTTGTGGATCCGATTTCGATTCCCGTCTTTTTTTCGATCTCAGTAATAGCGTTTTCTGTGTCCAAAATATCTTGAGGGGTTTCAGTTTTCGGAAGACGGATCACATCAACTCCCGCACAGACCATCGCTTCGATATCATCTTTCCCATAGGCAGTGTTCAACGGATTCACGCGAACAACTTTTTCAATGTTTCCATAATCGATAAATTTTAATGCCTGATAAACGAGATGTCGTGCTGCATCTTTTTCTCCCAATGCGACAGAATCCTCCAAATCAAACATGATGGAATCCGAACCGTAGATGTGCGCATCACGAATCATTCCCGGACTGTTGCCGGGGACAAACAGCATGGTTCTTCGCAGTCTTTTCATTGGCTACTCCCAGCGGTAATCAGTTCTGCCGCAGCCCCGATAAATCGCAGTTGTCACTCTGGCACGAATTGTACAATCCAGAGAACCCTGATCAACAGCCTTAACATTCACATTATCAATGCCATTTTCTTTGAGCGTTTCAGTAATCACTGAGAAAATTTGTTTTCCATACTGATTTTTTACTTTACTCTGCAAATCAATATGAATTCCAGGTTGTTCACTTTTTTCAATTTCGATGAAAATATCACCTGATTCCAGCGTTCCTGCAAATCCTTTTGATATGAGATTCATGACTGTACCTTAGGAAAATTGAGTGTTCAAAAGTTGAAAATAATAAAATGGTTTTCACTATTAAGAACCTTGAAAATCGTTACATAACAGCTATTTCATCGGTTCGAAATCAGCCCTTTGAAAAACAGAAGATTTTTTGTTGTTCTTTTTTTTATTTTGCATAATATACAAAAGAACAACAAAAACCCTCTCTAATAGTACGAAATACAGCAATTAATACCGGATTGATGAAAAACGTATTATCCCAGGAAATCTAAAATTTCTTGTGCATTCGTATCAGGTTTGGCATTGGGAAAAACTTTAATGATTTTTCCGGTTTCATCGACAACATATGTCGTCCTGACAACGCCCATATAGGTATTGCCAAACTGAGATTTTTCCTGCCATACATCATAAGCCTTAATGGCTAATAGCTCGGGATCAGCTAAAAGATAAAAAGGCAGGTTGTATTTCTCTGCAAATTTTACATGGGATTCAATACTATCTTTGCTGATTCCGATGACTTCAATATCCTTCTTTTTGAAGCCGTCATATGCATTGCGAAATGCGCATGCTTCGCGAATACATCCCGGGGTATCATCTTTGGGATAAAAATAAACAACAACTTTTTTCCCCCGAAAATCAGATAAAGAGACCGGATTGCCATTTTTGTCCATTAATTTGAAATCTGGTGCAGCTATTCCTGTTTCTAACATATCGAATTCTCCTTCTATAGAATAATGTATCATAAATCTGTTGAATTGCATACTGTACCAGCAACTCGATCTGTAGTTTGAAAATTTAACAAGCATTTCGAATATCGTAAGGAAACAGGTTATTGCAGTGCTTTTACTCTTCAAATAAAAACACCACAATAACCATTCATTTTTTCAAATTTCGTATTACTGATTAACCAGACTTACATGAGAAAATCAGTCGGTTATGTCACAACCGAACCTGTTGATCCTTGACGCCCTTAATAAAAACAGCTAAAATCACAAAGCTTAATCAGCAAAAATCTCTTTAAAAGGGCGAAGGTAATGGTATAAATCCGTGAGAGGCGCTCGAAGGAAGAATTATGGAAAAAGTAATTATCAAAGCAGTAAAACGTGATGTAATCGGTAAGAAGGTCGGCGTTTTGCGCCGCGAGGGGAAAATCCCTGGTGTTGTTTATGGTCATCATATCAATCCGATTTCCATTCTTATGGATCGGCGTGAGGTCACTCGTGCGATAGCCGGATTAACCTCATCCAGCATTGTAACTCTTGATATTGATGGTGAAATGCACTCGGCCTTAATCCGTGAAAAACAACGCAATTATTTGCGTAATGAACTGATTCACATCGATTTTCAAGCCGTTTCTCTTAAAGAGAAGATTCGCTCGAAGATTGAAGTGATCTTAACTGGATCTGCTCCTGCTGTGAAAAACTTCAACGGTATCGTTTTTCATGAGAAAGAATTCATTGAAGTTGAAGCACTTCCGACAGATCTGCCAGAAAGATTTGTTGTCGATATCAGTAATTTGGAAAAAATTGGTGATCAGATACGCATCAGCGATATGAAATTCTCGGATAAAATTACCGTTTTTGACGATAGCAATGATACCGTCGTAACAATCACTGGAATTACAAGCGAACAGACAGAAGAAGAACCTGCAGCCGATTCATCAGAGCCTGAAGTTGTTGAAAAGGGCAAGAAAGAAAAAGCTGAAGAATAATTCGTCAATTGAACGAATCAAAAAGGCGGCAATTTTTTGCCGCCTTTTTTTGTTCTTTTATTCTTTATAAAATTACTGATTCGGAAATTTCATCATTTTTTTCATCAATTCGAAATTTGGATTGATTTTTCGAATCATTGCCTTTTTGAACCATTCGGGAAAAAATTAGAAATCCAGTGTGACCAACCATTCGATCAGCCGGGCGAAATCGATCTGCGTCTGTCTGATAATAGCGAATAAAAATTTCACATACTTCTACAAATACAAAAGACTCTCTCTTAAATGCATCAAGTAACAGTACGACCTGGTTCATTGTCGGTAATATGCTTCCAAAAAAACCTCCCGGTTTTAAAGATTTCCGAACCTGGAATAAATAATCATATGCGTTTGGCACATCCAGAAATATTGCGTCGACATTTTTTTCGTCAAAACCCTCTGCAATATCCCTTATTTTAAATTCGACTCTGGAATCGAATCCGGTATACTGCAGGTTTTCTATAGCGACTTTTTGCATTTCCGGACGAATTTCATATGAATAAATTTTTCCCTCGTCTCCCACAGCGTTCGCCAATGCAATCGTTAATGCTCCAGAACCTGTTCCCGCTTCAATTACTCTTTTTCCTGTTCCAATTGCAAGGTTCAGAATCAGAAATCCGATATCCTTTGGATACAGAATCTGAGTATTTCGGGGGACATTCTTGATTAAATCAGATAGAGCGGGTTGCAAAACAAAAAAAGTATTGCCATTGTGACTTTTTTCCATGCTGCCCCATGGCTTCCCAATCAGATCATCCATTTTGATTAATCCGATATGTGATTGAATCGTCTCACCGGATTTGATTCGAATAATTTGATGAAAATGTTTTAATCCGATTAATTCGGCAAGATCACCTTCTTGAATTTCGGTTTCGTTCATGCGTACCTGCTCATTACAAAAGATTTGTTTTATTTCATAAAACAAATTCTACTCTCATTTCGTTCTTCAACAAATCGGATCAGCTATTTGAAACAGAATCGTACTTTATCAATCAATTGATGATCTATCAATTGATTGATAAAAAAAGTAATATTTTTTAATATTCTCAGCTTACTTATGATAGGATAATCAAACAATTCAGTCTCAATAGGAGTTTATTATGAAGAAAACGTATTCTATATTGTTTGCAATTATTGCACTTATCGTTTTATCCGTTACCAGCGTCGCCTTTGCTTCTGTTAAACCCCTTTCAGAAGACGAGTTAGCGGTCGGATTGGAATGCAACTATGCACCATTTAACTGGACTCAGCTGGATGATTCCAATGGCGCTGTAGAAATTAAAGGCGGCGGCGGTTTCTGCGGTGGTTATGATGTCGAAATCGCAAAGAAAATCGCGGAAGGACTTGGCCGAAAATTAGTAATCGTCAAAATCGAATGGGATGGTCTCATCCCCGCAGTTAATGCAGAAAAAATTGATGCCGTCATAGCCGGCATGTCGCCAACCGAGGAGAGAAAAATCAGTGTAGACTTTTCTGACCCATACTATGAGAGTGATTTGGTCATCGTTGTCAAAGCAGACAGCGAATATGCGAAAGCAACAAGCATTCAGGATTTCAAAGGTGCAAAGATCACTGCACAGTTGAATACCTTTCACTACACTGTCATTGATCAGATCGAAGGTGTTAAGAAACAGACTGCAATGGAATCTTTCCCTGCAATGATTGTCGCACTCTCTTCCGGGAAAATCGATGGATATATATCGGAACGACCTGGCGCAATATCTGCGATGGCATCCAACCCTGAATTTACCTTTGTATCCTTTGAAGAAGGAAAAGGTTTTGTAGCATCACCGGAAGATGTCGCTGTTGCGGTTGCAATGAAAAAAGGCAATCCGAACATATCTGCAATTAACGAAATCCTTGGAAAAATTTCAAAAGAGGATCGGCAGGCAATTATGGACAATGCAGTCAAAACGCAGCCAGCCCTCGGGGAATAATCCTGATCAAATTGGATTCTGAGTACAGAATCCATGCTATTTCATAAGAGTCAACAGCCCGAAAACCTTCCTGTTTTTTTTCGGGCTGTTCTTTTTTGGTCTACAATAGTAGAAATTATGAATTAGAGGAGAGACAATGCCAACTTCATTTTTTGAATGGGTCGCTTTTTTTGTCAATAAATACGGCCTGTTCTTTATTCAGGGAGCAGGAACAACAATATTTATCGCATCAATTGGTACGATAGCTGGTTTCGCAATCGGCTTGGCTGTTGCTGTCGTTCGTACAATCCCTGTTGAAGAAAATGATTCTCTTGCAAGAAAACTATTTTACAAGTTTGTCCGTTTTATCTTTGTCGCATACATTGAAATATTCCGCGGTACGCCAATGATTGTGCAAGCAATGGTGATCTATTATGGTTCTGCCGAATTGTGGGGGTTGGATATGTCGCCCATGGTTGCAGCTCTGTTTATCGTATCGATCAATACAGGCGCTTACATGGCGGAAATTGCCCGAGGCGGAATCATATCGATCGACAAGGGACAATATGAAGCAGCGCAATCCATCGGAATGACCCATTCACAAACTATGGTGAATATTATCCTGCCTCAGGCAATCCGCAACATTTTACCGTCAATAGGAAACGAATTTGTTGTGAATATTAAGGATACTTCCGTATTGAATGTCATTTCGGTAACAGAACTTTTTTTTATGTCAAAATCAGCTGCAGGCACCTATATGCGCTATTTCGAAGTATTTTTTATTACCTGTCTGATCTATTTTGTTCTTACTTTTTCTGTAACCAGGTTGCTGCTTTTTGTGGAAAGAAAATTAGAAGGTCCGGATTCCTTTGTCATTCATGGATCGCAAACCGTCCCGCAGGCTGTAATTAAAGGAGGCAGGGAATGAGTAATCCTGTTTTAACTGTATCCCACCTTAAGAAAACATTTGGAGAAAATATCGTTCTCAAAGACATCGATTTTTTCGCTAATGAAAAAGATGTCGTCAGTATCATCGGAGCTTCAGGATCAGGAAAATCAACACTATTACGATGCATTAATCAGCTTGAAAAACCCACCTCTGGAGATATCCTTTTTCATGACAAGAATATTCAGGATTCCGGTTTTTCACTTTCAAACTACCGAGCGAAAGTAGGTATGGTTTTTCAAAGCTTCAATTTATTTAATAATTTATCGGTCTTGCAGAATTGTGTTGTCGGACAAATGAAAGTCTTGGGCAGAGACCGAAAAGAAGCTGAGCAACGAGCAATGGATATTCTCAGTAAAGTCGGAATGGATCAATACATCAGTGCAAAACCACGCCAAATTTCCGGTGGACAGAAACAGCGAGTTGCAATTGCCCGAGCTCTTGCTATGGACCCGGAAATATTATTATTTGATGAACCCACCAGCGCTTTGGATCCCGAAATGGTTGGCGAAGTATTAAATGTCATGACCAGCCTGGCAAAAACCGGCTTGACAATGCTTGTCGTTACGCATGAAATGGACTTTGCCAGAGATGTATCCAACCGGATTATCTTTATGGATGCCGGAGTAATTCTTGAGGATTCGACACCCGAAGAGATATTTAATCATCCAAAAAATGAGCGAACACGGATGTTCCTGAACCGTTCCATCAGAAATACATAAATCATTTGAAAACTGGTTTATCCGTATAGAAATCAGCATTTTTTCAAGCCGAACCATCAATCAGGAGTAACAAGGAAGTATATAATTCGTGTCAACCATGCAAATATCAACAAAAAAAAGAAATAACATCAGCAGTATTCTGATTTTTTGCGGAATTTCTGTTATTTCTACCTACCTGTTGTTATTTGTTCCAATTTCCAGACAAATCGGATTGATTTTTCGAAATACATTATATATTCTGCCGGTAGTTTTTCTATTTCCGTTTATCAGCACGTTAGTAAGAAATACTTACATTCGAGCGATTCTTTTTGGATTTCTTTTCTTGATTTTTTTATTGCCACTCTCAGGATTGTGGAATTCTGGACTTTCCGGTCAATATTCATTAGGCGGCGTGATACCCTGGTCTGATGCGTTTACGTTACACATGAATACACTGCGCTTCTTATACGGCCAGTTTATGGGACAGTCGACTGCTCTCCGGCCGATTTCTTCTGTCTTTTACGCTTCGATACTGAAATTATCAGACAACAACTTCATTCTGCTTTCAGTTGTGATTACAATTTTATGTTCGATTACCGTTTTATCGTGCACGAATTTGCTTGGAAAAAAATTCGGACCGGTTGTCGCAGCTTTTTTCTATACAAATGCTTTCTTTTATATTCGCTGGCATGAAGGCGAACTCATGACCGAGTTATACGGCTTTTTTACCGGTATGCTCGCCTGTTATTTCTTGCTATCGGGAATTTTATGCAAAAAGAACTGGGAAATTATTTTTGGATTATCACTATTTTCCCTGGCTTTAAACGCCAGACCAGGACCGATGTTTGTGCTTCTCTTTGCCGGTGCCTGGTTCCTGCTGGTTCAATTGCACGGTCATAAGAAACGACTGTTATTCAGTGTTGCAGCCCTTATTGCAATCTTGTCGGGATTCATAATCAATCGATGGAATACATCCAAAGTTTATATGACATCTACTGTTCCGAACCGTCAAATTGCAGAAATTGTCTATGCCTTATGCCTTGGAGGGCATTCATGGGATTATGTATTAACCATGCCTGAGATTCAGGCATTAAATGATTCAGAAAATGTATATGGCGACTTGTTTCGGATGTGTACCAAGGTTCTAAGAGAGAATCCCGAGAACTTATTGCTTGCAGCAAAAAGAATTACCGGAGCACTGTTGTTTGATAATGAAAAGGGAGCATTTTCGTATTTCAATGGAGGAGATGTAATCCAAAATTCTATTGTACGATATGGTTTAGGGGTTCTTTGGTTTTTAGGTTTTCTCTACATGCTCAAAAGAAAAAGATTGAAAATTTTTTCTTTTTTGTTGTATTGCGCAGTGGGAATGATCCTCTCACAAGGTTTGGGATTGGTTATAACGACCAATCGTCTCAGGTTTCATGCAGCGACGATATGGATTCCGGGTATCATTATTGGCTTTTTCCCTCAATTTCTTTTTTCAAAAATTTTCCATTTTCGAGAAAATGAGACTGAGTCCAGTCCATCAATCACTGATTTATCTACTGGAATTGCAATAATTGGATATGTACTTTTATTAAGTTCTCTGATTTCTCCATTTCTGCTGCATCGCTTTCCTGAACAAGCTCCTTCATCAATGATGAATCCCTGTAAGGAGGGGAAAGAACTCCTGACCACAAAAATTGATGAAGGCAGTTATTTTTATATGGAAGATTCTGAGAATCTTGAAAAAATTCATTATCCTTATTTTCGACTTCCGTATGTACGGCAGCATTTTCATGATACGGCTTCTGTGGAGATGTTCGATTTTACTGATCATATTGATGAACCAACTGCAATCATTCGAGGAATCGACCTTGATAACTGGAAAGATGCGCTCATTTTTGCCCCTCTGGACATTGTTAAGGGGAAAACCGGATATGTTCAATTTTGCGGGAATTATCTGAATCCACCGATTCTCAGAAATGATCGCTTTTTTATTCCAACTGAAGCTTTTTTCTTGGGAAAATAGCTTTTTAAATGATCAACGAAACAATTAAGGATTTATACATGGCAAAATATATTCTACTCAGACATGGACAAACGGATTGGAATGTTCAACGTTTATATCAGGGACAAACAGACATACCTCTGAATGAAAACGGAATCCGCCAGGCTGAGGCAGCAGCGTTATTATTGAAAGATATTCCATTTGATATCGTGTATAGCAGTGATTTGATCCGCGCTGTTGTAACAGCCCAAATTGCAATCTCAATGCATAAACCGGTTCCTATCATTTATGATATGCGAATACGAGAAAGACATTTTGGTTCATTTGAAGGCACCAATTATCAAAGAGACCTGATGAATCCTGGAATTCTTGAATCGATGGATCAGAATCCATTAACCTATCGATTTCCTGGAGGAGAATCATTAACCGATCTGGAAATCAGAGCTCGCGAGGTCTACAATGAAATTGAAAACAAACATCCGAATGAGACTGTCCTGCTTGTATCGCATGGATCCTTTCTCACAATTTTTGCCTGTATTCTCACCAAAGAACCTCTCGAAAACCGTAAACGGTTTGTATTTCATAATGCAGAACCCGTCTTTTTGGAGCAGCTTTTAGAAGAGAGTTCCAAACGTTAACGGTATAAACTAAACACTGCATAAAACCACAACAAATGTGAAGAATAATATCAACGGATCATGCATTATTTCAGCGATTCAAAATATGATTGAGCTTATCGAATAGAAAGAGTTTACAGGTTTTTTGCTATGCGAATACAGCAACAACACTGCAAAAAACTTTCTCGCGATTCTCAAGAGGCTAAACCAAATTTTGAATTGCTGAAACTGGAAACATTGAAAACCAAAATTATTTTATAATAATGAGAATTATCCTAATAAAAGATTGTCTTGCTGAATGAACATCGCCAAAATAAAAAAATTACAGATAATCGTAACTGCAATAATCATCCTTCTGTTCGGATTTGGATGCAATTTTCCTCAGGAAAATTTAAATACATCGCAGACTGATTCTGGACCTCAAATGGATCCGACAAAGCTGTTTCAGGATATTTTAATCACAGCTCAAGCTAACCTGCAACAAACAGCTGTAACAACCGAAACACAAATGTCTGGTTCGTCAGGTACGCAAGTTCAACAAACAACGCCTGAACCAACTGGCACCAACGACCCCAATCGGACACCTCCAACGCTTCCAGGCACATATCAAACGGACCTATTAAACCCGCGCGATTATCCGCACACCTATATTTCAGATACGTGCGAGTTTTTGAAAAATCGATGGACACCCGGAAAAGCAGAACCAGGAACTGTAGTGATGACTGTTATGTATCATTCCATCGTTAAAGGCGATGATTCTGCGGTGACGCTGGACAATCAAATCTCATCAGAACGTCACAAACAAATTGCTTTGGATCTCTATAATCAAGGATTCAGCGCAATTGATATGTCTCAATTTGTTAATTTCATGAAATATAATGACTACATTCCTGCACGTTCTGTTCTTCTCATCACGGACGATAGACATCATGAATCTTATTTTTCAGATCACTTTTTGCCGTTGTATCAGGAGTATGGATGGAAGGTCGTGAATGGATGGATCAGCTCCGATGCAACGACGGAAGACCTGTGGAAAGAAAATGAACGGGTCGAAGCGGCAGGATATGTGGATCATCAGGCGCATGGCGTTGTTCACAACGAAAACATGTCCGATGGTTCTACGGATGAGTATATCTACAGCGAACTTCAAGGATCCATTGACCGGATCAAAGAGCATTTCGGGAAAATTCCTCAGGCAATCATTTGGCCGGGAGGAACTTTCGGAAATCGTCCCATTCAAATCGCAAAAGAGTTGGGATATGAAGTTGGATTCACGGTTAATCCGCGGGGACCGGTCATGTATAACTGGGTTCCGTTAGATGATGAAATCGATCCGGGCAGACCAGCATACCTTGCGGATGGAACGAGCGATCCGCTGTTCGTGATTCCTCGCTATTGGGATACCGATGTCAGCAGCCATATTGACACAGTTCGACAGATTGGAAAAGCTGCCAAAGAACAGATATTTGCCAATCGGGAAATCGAATTGGAATACTATGATATTGTATGCAAATCGATTACAGGAGAGATACCGGGACTATGATGAGACAATTTGATCAGGATTGTATTTTTTGTAAAATCGCCAAGGGCGATATTCCTTCCAAAATCGTTTATCAGGATGAATTTGTGACGGCATTCGAGGATTTATCCCCGGTTACACCCGTTCATATTCTAATAATTCCGAATGGTCATTATCGCGATTTAAATGACTGCGGTGAAGATGAAGCCGGTCTGTTGGGACATATCCTTTTGTCAGCAGCAAAAATCGCCAAAATTCAAGGGATTTCTGATTCCGGATATCGTGTCGTTGCAAATGATGGACCTGATGCCGGTCAAACTGTTTTTCATCTGCATTTTCACTTGCTCGGCGGAAGACCCATGAATTTCCGTTCTCAATAAACATTTTTTCTGAGAACCCACATCATTTCGGTGGCGGGAATCATCGATTTGAATTTTAGAAAAGCTTTCTGAAAAAAGAAAGATTTTTGTTATTGTGTTGTTTTTTCGCAAAGGGGAAAAACAACACAATAACAATTAATAATCTCCATTTCCCAAATCCTGGGAAAAAATTCCCAATTGACAATTCACACACGAATTGAAAAGAAAAAATGAAATGCAATCTGATTTCTTTAAAGTAGCAATTCATAATACAGGATTATTTTTCATTATTGTGATTATTTTGCATTTCGCACCAATATTTCGCAACAATAAATTTTTCCCTGTTGATTTAATTAAAAAGTTTTTCTTTCGAAGTACTATGATCAAAGGATGCTTGTTCATTTTTCTATGCTTCCTGTCATCTGGATGCCTCCCAGAAAAACGGACTAGCCAGGTGCAGCCGTTAGATCTTATTCATCCCATCGCTTCATTGACATCAGCAGCTTTGACCGAACATCCGTGGACAGCAACCGCAGAATGGAAACCTTCCGTAACCCCACAGCCGACACAAATTCAGCTAACACCTTTGCCCACCCATCCGCAGTTTAAACGAGAAAGAATCCCTACACTTAGAGCGGAGGATACCAGCCATGTCGTGGCAGAAGGGGATACGATCACAATTATCGCAGCAAATTATCAGGTTTCGAAAAATGCAATCATCGAAAAGAACCAGATTAAAAATCCTGATTTGATTGCTGTCGGTCAGGAATTAGTTATTCCAGCTCAAATTCCAGATTTTCAGGATCCGGGGTACGAAATATTACCGGAAAAAGGAATCCTTTTTGGACCTTCCGCAAACGATTTTAACATTTCTGCATTTCTGGCTGAACATCCTCAAAGTTACCTTACAAATTATATAGAACCGGAACCGACACCTAATCCTGAGGCAAAAAAATCTGAACAACAGCCCTCATTCAAGGCAAGAAATGGCGCCGAAATTCTTTATCAAACTGCAATCCAGAATTCAATTGATCCACGAATACTGATTGCTCTCATGGAATTTCAGACTCATTCCATCAGCGAAAAAAAGCCAAATGGAAATCAGAAGAAGAGTGTTATTGCACATTTGGGATCGTATTACGAGCCATTAGCCCGTCAGCTTGCATGGGCAGCAGATACCTTGAACGAAGGGTATTACAACTGGAAAGATAAAAAGACCAATTTGTGGATTTTGAACGATGATACACTGGTTGCAGTCAATCCTAAAGTAAATGCTTCCACCGCTGCGCTGCAATACTTATTCAGCAAAATTTTCGGCGCTGAAGATTGGCTCTACGCAATTTCAAAAAATGGATTTTCTTTAACCTATCAGCAACTTTTTGGAAAAACATCGGATGAGTTCCTTAGTGATCCGGAATTCGAAACGAGTCCAAAACTTGACTTTCCGTTTGCAGCCGGTGAAATATGGTCATTTACGAGCGGCCCACATGTTGGATGGACAGATGGGACGCCATGGTCAGCGATTGATTTTGCACCTCCAGATGCTGTCGGATGCAACATGAGTCAATACTGGATTACAGCTTCTGCGCCCGGCATCATCGTTTACTCCCAAAATGGACTGGTAATCGAGGATTTAGATGGTGATGGGAATATGGGAACCGGATGGATTCTGGTTTATTTACATGTTGAATCCAGAGACCGTATCGAAATCAATACACAGGTCGACAGAGGCGCTCGAATCGGGCATCCATCTTGTGAAGGCGGGATCGCAAATGGATCGCATGTGCATTTAGCGAGAAGGTATAATGGAGAATGGATTCCAATCAATCAAGACTACCCGATGATTTTGAGCGGATGGGAAGTATTCTCGACCGGATCACACTATGATGGTTACCTGGAAAAAGATGGCACACTTATTGAAGCTTGGTATTTCAAAACTGAAGCAAGTGAAATCTCATACTAATATTCTCAGCATCACCTTCCTCTTGATTCTTTTTGGGATTCCCGCATTTGCCTGTACGCGATCCGTTTCTGAACCGAAAGAACTCACACAGGAAGCAATCCGATTCGAATTGACAAAAATTGCGCGAGAAACTGAAATTCCTGCAGAAATTTCAGCACAGATGATTGTCCCGATCATCACGCACACAAAACAACCCACTGCTATAGTTTTCGATGCAACAGAACCTTCATCAGACATTCAGATTACCCGAATGCAGCCAACAGAAAATCCTGAAATTGTACGGATTGTCCCGATACAAACCTTAACTCCCACAGCTGTCGTGATTAGCTCGCCTGTTCCTCGAAACACAATTCCTGTAGAATTAATTAATCCGGATGTCCCAATCATAACTCCGACTGAAGCGGTTGATATACTGACGCAAGTGACTCCAACACAAACATCCATAAATCCGGATGATCTTCCCCCATTAGAAATGGTTGATAAAGAAAAAATACTCTATACAACCCAAAACGGGGATATTTTGGAAATCATTGCACACAGATTTGGGACATCCATCAGCAAGATCACCTCGATCATGCCTATTAATACAAAAGGATTTTTAGATCCCAACATACCCCTTTTTATCCCATATAAAAATCGATCCTATTTATCAGGTGTGAAGATATTACCGGATGAATATATAGTCTTTTCGAATACTGCATCCGATTACAACATCGTTCAAGAAATAAAAAAAGCGAATGGATTTTTAGCGAATTATGAAGAATATACTGCTGAGGGATTAATGCAGGGGAGTGAAATCATCTATAAAGTTTCAAGAGATTTTTCGATTAATCCAATTGTTTTACTTTCGCTCTTAGAGTATAAAAGCCATTGGGTTTATTCGAATCCAAGAACAACTGCTGAGATCGATTACCCGATGGGTTGGATTGATTCGAACCATAAAGGATTATACAAACAAATGACCTGGGCAGCAGGGATGCTTTCAACCGGGTTTTATGGATGGCGGTACGGGAAATTCGAAGAAATTCCTTTCTTCAAGAATCCAAAGCCTGGAAAACCAATCTATTTTGAACCTTCACTGAATGCCGGATCTGTTGCAATTCAATACCTGTTTTCCCAACTGTATACTTGGAATGAAGTGGAAGCAGCTATTTACGGAGAAAACGGGTATTTTTCAGTATTTATCTCACTCTTTGGAAATGTATGGGAAGGATATCAGCAGAATCCAAATGGATTGAATGCGCATACAAGTCAGATCGAATTATCGCTCCCGTTTTCAAAATTTGAAACCTGGTCCATGACAGGTGGTCCGCATGCAGCCTGGAGCACTGGTTCGCCAGCCGGAGCAATCGATTTAGCGCCTTCATCCTCGGATCACGGTTGTGTTGAATCAAAATCCTGGATAAAAGCTGTGGCCGCAGGAAAAGTAGTCCGTACATCAAAGGGTGTTGTAATCGTTGATTCTGATGGCGATGGATTGGAAGAAACAGGCTGGGTAATTCTCTACCTGCATGTTGCAACTGCAGATCGCGTTGCAGAAGGAACAATCATCCCTGCTGGCGGAAACATTGGACATCCATCCTGTGAAGGGGGTGCAGCAACTGGAACGCATTTGCACATTGCACGGAAATTCAATGGAGAATGGATACCAGCTTTTGGACCCATTCCATTTGTCTTGAGTGGATGGTCTGTTTTCGAAGGTGAAAATGAATATAATGGCGGGATGAGAAGGGGAAATTCAGTTGTAATCGCAAATCCATACGGTTCACAAGAATCATTAGTCCGTTATTAATCACTATTCAGACCTTATGAATGATTCGTATCCATCGATCTTTCGTTTCATGCAAAAAAACTGCAACAAGTTTTCTTTTTTTATCTTAAAAGGATTTTTCAAATTTCGAATCACTGTACTCAAACATCGAAATTCAGCTCCTTTATGTTAAAATGTAAAACTAATGATGGATAAGTATTTGAAAAAAAGATTCTTTTTAAAATTTCCCTTAATATTGCTCATTATTCTCATATTCAGCAGTTGCAGTATCGATCAGGATCATAATGCTGCGCTTGAAACGAGCACGGAGTTGAATCCTTTACCTGAGCCGAATCAAGAAGTTCCAACACAAAACCTGCCTGAAATCGATTTTGATCAAAGTATATACGACAATAAGAATCCACGGCCGCGATATATGCCCGGCGAATTAGTAGATTACATTGCACAGTCTGGTGACATTCTTCCCGCTTTGGCTGCAAGGTTTAATACATCCGAACAGGAAATTCGACAAGAGAACCCGATCATTCCACCAGATGCCACGACGCTTCCGGCAGGATTCCCCATGAAAATTCCAATCTACTATAAAAGTCAATGGGGAAGTTCCTTCCAAATTCTTTCCGATTCTATGTTTGTCAATGGTCCGGCTCAAATCGGATTCAATGCAAGAAGTTTCGTTGATCGCCAACCAGGCTGGTTTAAATATTTCACCACGTATACTGGCGAAAAAAATCGCCGTGGCGGAGAAATTGTCGATTATATCGCAACTACATACAGTCTCAGTCCGCGGTTATTGTTGGCCATCATCGAATTCCAAACTGGAGCCCTTACCCAAAAGACACATCCTGAAAACATTAATACTGGGGCTGTGTTAGGATTTGAGGGCAGGGATTCCAAAGCGTTGAGTTCTCAAATCAACCGGTTGTCAAATTACTTGAATCAAATGTATTATGAATTTCGCGAAGGGAAAGATCTTGAATTTGAACTGCAGGACGGCTCCTTATTTCGAATCGATCCCTGGCAAAATGCATCAACTGCAGCCTTACAACATTATTTTGCGAAAACTTTATCCGTTGAAAAATTCTATCAAGCCATCAGTCCGAATGGATTCATCAGAACCTATGAAAATTTGTTTGGGAAGATCCCCCCAGAACCGCAAGGAGGAAACATCCCCGGAAGTTTACGTCAGCCTAAGTTGATATTGCCTTTTGAAGATGGGAAAAGCTGGGCTTTCACAGGCGGCCCTCATCCTGCCTGGGGCGACAATCAGCCATATGCTGCTCTTGATTTCGCTCCTCCTTCAGAAACAAGCGGCTGTGTTTTCAGTGACCAATGGGTTTTAGCGCCAGCAGATGGTACGATTGTTCGGACAGACACCGGAGTTGCTATTCTTGATTTAGACGGGGATAATGATGAGCGTACAGGATGGAATCTTTTATTCCTTCATCTTTTAACGAAATCAATCCCGCCTGTTGGTACGAAATTACATGCTGGTGATCGAATCGGTCACCCATCTTGCGATGGAGGGACCTCAACTGGTACCCATTTCCATATTGCAAGGAAATTTAATGGAGAATGGATACCAGCTGGTGGAGTTATCCCATTTAATTTAGACGATTGGATTGCAAAAAATGGAGCTGAGCCTTATCTAGGCTTTTTGAAACGGTACTCAAGCACGATTCGAGCCTGTGAATGCGCCGATTATAAAAGTCTGATCCACACAGGACCGCCAATTGTTCCGACTCAGACACCAACCCCCAAACCAACTTCCATTCCATAATCAGTAATTCGAAATACTATTCTGTAATAGAAGTCAGCCAATACAGAAAACCGCATTCTTTTTCTACTCATCACATGGCTGCGATTTCCTTTGCCATCTCCTCCGTACAATCTTCAGCCTGGGGGAACTCTCCTGTATGTTCAAAGAAGGCATGCGACATACCTTTATATCGGTAAAATTTTAATGAAACACCCGAAGCTGCCAAACGCATTCCAAACAATTCTTCTTCCTGACGGAGATAATCAAACTCAGCAGAAGCAATAAATGTTCTAGGAAAAATTCGGCAATCATTGATCAGAAATGGCGACATCAACACATTAAACATATCTTCCGGTTTCTCAGGATACAGTGTATATATATTTTTCATTGCGTCGTTTACTTCTCTAACCATCATCTGCAAAACATCCATTTCTGCATTCATCGTATAGAAATCCATCGACCACCCAAAATGAATTGCAGGATTGATTAAAAAGACCGGATAGAGCAGCAGCTGCAATTTAATGATATGCATTGTATCCAATATACAACACGAAGCCGCAATATTTCCACCGGCTGAATCACCAGCAACTGCTATCTTGTCAGAAAGAATCCCCAGTTCTGCCGCATGATTATAAGCCCATTGAACCGCCTGCCAGCATTGCCGCAGACCGATTGGAAAGCGATTCTCTGGAGCAAGAGCATAATCCACTGACATGACAACCGCATTCGCTCGGTCAGCAAGGTAACGACAAGCATTTTCCACAACACGTGTCGTTCCGCCATAGAAAGCACCGCCATGAAAATAACAAACACAAGGTTTCTTTTCAATCGTATCAGGAGTATAAATCCAAACCGGAACGTTCCCTGATGGGAGTTTTAATATTTTCTGCTCGGTAATCACATTGGAACTCAGGTCCTGATTTTCACATCCCATCCTGGATCTGAGGATCCCAACTTCCTCCATTGTAATATGGTCGGTGTCATAGACCGAAAATGGGGGAATTGGTTGCTGGTACCACTTTAAAACTCTGGGATCGGGTACACCGGCTTGATCCGTTTCAGGAATCGGCTTCATATGGATTTCTAATCCATTTAACATTTCCTTCTTTACTCGATTCCGTAATTGAGAAAGGCACTCCTGATATTCCATAATAAATCCCTCTCAAGAAAATTAGTCGTTCCGTCGATATTTCCGCATATCAATGCTGACTGCAAAAATGATAATCAAACCTTTGACTACGTATTGCCAATAAGAGCTCAAACCGATAAACGTCAAACCATAGTTGATCACATTGAAGATCAATACACCGAAAAAGACCCCAAAGACATTCCCGACGCCACCTGTCAGCGAGCATCCGCCAACGATACAGGAAGCAATCGCATCCATTTCATAACCATTTCCATAAGTACTTGTGGCTGAACCAGTTCTGGCCGCCTCAAGACATCCTGCCAGGCCGTAACAAGCCCCAGCAATAGCAAAGGTAATCATTTGAATTTTAAAAACATTTATTCCGGAAACACGAGCCGCTTCAGAATTACTGCCTGCCGCAAAGATTTCGCGTCCTAAACAAGTCTTCGTCAAGAGAAGATGTACAACAATACAGACTCCTATTGCGATATAAATGATATATGGAACGCTTAAGAAACTGGCAGTACCAAGATCTGTGAATGACTTGAGAAATCCGCCTAAAGGTTGTGAGTTATTTGGCGGTTTATTGGAATACAAACAATTCGCTCCATAGGCAACCATCATCCAGCCTAAAGTAGCTAAAAATGAAGGCACTTTCAATTTTGCTACGGAAAAGCCATTCGCCAGACCAACCAGTAAGCCGATCAGAATTGCTGCGATTAGCGGAACAATCACCGGCATTTCAGGAAGACTTGGCCAGAATTTTATATAATAATCAGCCTTTTGAGCCAAAGATCCTGCGACAACTGCAGCCAATCCGACCGTTCGACCACCGGACAGGTCTGCCGATCCCGAAACAAGAATAAACATACATCCCATTGCCACAATAATTCGAGTTGAGCTTTGCATAAGGATATCCCGCAACACTCGCAATGAGAAAAATTTTGGAGACATCATTCCGATAATGATGATCATTAATGCCATAATGATATATAAGGCATAGTTTTCCAATACAAACCGAAGTGAGTATTTCTTTGAATTTTCCATCGGTACTATTCTTCCATAGCATATTCATAAGAACTGGCAAGAAACATAACTTTCTCATCAGTTGCTGTTTTACTGTCTAACACACCGGATAGACGACCTTCACACATCACTGCAATTCGATCTGACATACCCAAAAGTTCAGGCATCTCAGAGCTGATCATGATAATCGCTTTCCCTTCCATTGCCATTTGTTCCATTAAGCAATAGATCTCA
>Ga0116193_1001420_pt1 | contig 19860 bp, 18 predicted proteins | sample AD_UKC115_MetaG_FD_89892 | JGI IMG/M metagenome (GOLD analysis project Ga0116193, IMG submission 89892) | Active sludge microbial communities of municipal wastewater-treating anaerobic digesters from Hong Kong - AD_UKC115_MetaG | ecosystem: Engineered > Bioreactor > Anaerobic > Digestate... | reverse complement strand
TCAGCAACGGCAGCCACTACCAGGACAAGGAGGTCGATTACGAGGCGCTGAACGTTCAGCGCAACGCGCCGCGCTGGATCAAAATGCTGCGCAAGCACGGCTTCATCGCCACGCCCGCTGCCGCCTAAGACGCGCTTGCCCGCTGACCATTCGGCCTTGGCCAGCCTCAGGTCAGGTGTCGGCACGTCCGGTGGCGGGTGTCTTCCACATTAAACCTGGGTTAAGGCGACGTTGCGCCGCGCTGCCTACATTGGTGCCACGCTCATCAACGTTATCCATCATGAAATTGCACCATCGCTTGTTCATTGCAGCTGGCGTGCTGTTCGGCCTGTCTGCGCTAGGCCTGACCATCGCCTCCTACCAGACAGAATCGCGCATTGCGGAGCATCACACCCGCGTTCGGGCAGATGCCCAGGCTCACAGCCCCTCGGTCGACCTATCCCCGGAGACTCTGCCCGAGCCGGTGCAACGCTACCTGCGCTTTGCCTTTCCCCAGGGCCCCACGCCAGCCCTGTACGCCGAAATTTCCATGCAAGGACAGTTCCGGCGCCCCGGCCAGGAGGGCTTCGCTCCCACCCGGGCCCAGCAAACCGCCGCCTTGCACACCCCGGCCATGGTCTTCGATGCCACCACCCCCATGGCGCCCGGAGTGTGGGCACGCGCCTACGATGCTTATGCGGACGGCCAGTTGGAGATGAAGGCGCGCATACTCTCGGCCCTGACCGTGGTAGATGAGCAGCCCACACCCGAACTCAACCGCATCTCGCTGCGCCGCTGGCTGCTTGAAAGCCCTACATACCCCCACGCCCTCCTGCCCGGCGGGGTAGTGCGTTGGGAAGCGGTCAGCCCGAACAGCGCACGCGCCGTGGCAAGCCACCGGGGTATTACCGCCAGCCTGCTGGGTCGCTTTGCCGAAGACGGCCGTCTGCTGTCGTTCGAAGCCGAAGAGGATGGAGACCTGGGCACGCCTTACCATGGATCGGGCGAACACGTGGCACGCCGCGACTACCACACCGTTCAGGGCGTGCGCGTGCCGCTGGGCTTCACCATCTCGCGCAGAGCCCAGGGACGCACACTCCCTTTCTGGGAAGGACACATCACCGCCATCCGCTTCGTGACGGAGAACCAACCCGCGCACTGAACGGCCTCACCGGGATAGTGGCATCCAGCGACCGCAGGAATCCTGCAATCCGCCTATGCTCCAATCCCCGCATGTCCAAACTCCTCGTCTTCGCGGGCAGCACCCGCCAACATTCCTACAACCGCCGCTTGGCCCAGGTCGCCGCCGGCCTGGCCCGCGAGGCCGGTGCCGAGGTCACGTTGCTCGAACTGTCCGACTTCGACATCCCGCTCTACAACGCCGACCTCGAAGCGCGCGGCACGCCGGCCGATGTGCTGCGCCTCAAGCAGGTGCTGTCCGACCACCCGGCCTGGATCATCTGCTCGCCCGAATACAACGGCAGCTACACCGCGCTGCTGAAGAACACCATCGACTGGGCGTCCAGCCCCGTCAAGGGCGACCCGGTCTGGCAGGACGGCACGCGCGCCTTCCGGGGCAAGGTGGTGGGCATGCTCAGCGCCTCGCCCGGCGCCCTGGGCGGCCTGCGCTCGCAAAGCCACCTGGCGCCGCTGCTCATCAACCTCGAATGCTGGCTCGCGCCCAAGGCCTTCGCCCTGGGCCAGGCCGACCACGCCTTCGACGACAACGGCGTCCTGGTGCAGGAAGCGCACCGCGAGCGCGTGCGTGGCGTGGTGGAGCAGGTGCTGTGGGCATCCCCGCGCCTGCAGGGCGGCTGATTTCATAACAAATCGGCACCCAGCGCCCGCCCATCCAGCGCCATCAGCTACCGAATCAATAGCATATGGATTGCCGCCCCGGCTGCGGTGCTTGCTGCACCGCGCCCTCCATCAGCTCCCCCATCCCGGGCATGCCGCAGGGCAAGCCGGCGGGGGTGCGCTGCGTGCAGCTCGGCGCGGACGAGCGCTGCCGCATCTTCGGCCACCCGGAGCGCCCCGCCGTTTGCGCGCAGCTCCAGCCCTCGGCCGAGATGTGCGTCGCCTCGCGCGCACAGGCCCTGCACTACCTCGACCGGCTGGAGCAGCTCACCCGCCCCACGGCCTGAAACCCCGCCTGGGCAGGGCTTTCGCAGGAAATATAGGATGGCGCCACGATTTTTTTCTCACGGGACTTTTCCATGAAGCTCTACCACTCGCCGGGCGCCTGCTCGCTCTCCCCACACATCGTGCTGCACGAAAGCGGCCTGCCCTTCACCGGCGTGCTGGCCAGCACCAAGAAGAAGAAGCTGCAGGACGGCACGGACTTCCACACCATCAACGAGCTGGGCTACGTGCCCGTGCTGGAGCTGGACAACGGCGAGCGCCTGCGCGAAGGCCCGGCCATCGTGCAGTACCTGGCCGACCAGGTGCCCGGCAAGAACCTGGCCCCCGCCAACGGCACCATGGAGCGCTACCGCCTGCAGGAATGGCTGACCTTCATCGGCACCGAGCTGCACAAGGGCCACAGCCCGCTGTTTGCCCCCGGCACCCCCGAAGACTACAAACCCCTGGTGCGCGAGCGCCTGCAGGCCCGCTTTGCCTGGGTGGACAAGCAACTGGCCGGCAAGGACTACCTGCTGGGCCAGTTCAGCGTGGCCGACGCCTACCTCTACACCGTCTCGCGCTGGGGCCAGTACGTGGGGGTCGATCTGTCGGGCTTTGCGAACATCGTTGCTTTCCAGCAGCGCATGGAACAGCGCCCCGCCGTGCAGGCCGCACTGCGCGCCGAAGGGCTGCTCAAGTAAGGCAACGCCAAACAAGTCCCTTGCGCGTCGCGCATCCCAATCCAATGCCGGGCACGCACCATCACAGAGACTTATTCGGCGTCGCCTATCGGCTTCTGGCGCGCTGCCAGTAGCGCGCCCAGCCAGAGCGCTGCAGCCGAGAACACCAGGCCGCGCGCCAGGCCGCCAGGGCCGTCAGCGATCCAGCCCACCACCGTTGGCCCCACGATCTGCCCGGCCGCAAACACGATGGTGAAGGCACTGATACCTGCCGCCCACTGCGAGGCGGGCAGGTTGTGCCGCACCAGCGCCGTGGTCGATGCCACCACCGACAGAAACACCCCGCCAAACAGCAGCCCCGAGGCCAGCGCCACCGGCCAGGCCGAGGTCAGCGCGGGCAGCACCGTGGCCAGGCCCAGCAGGGCATTGAGCCGCGCCAGTGCCCCGCCGCCGCGCTGGCGGTCCAGCAGGCCCGCCCAGATGCGCGAGGACAGCACCACCGCCAGGCCCAGCAGCGCATAGAACAACGTCACCGCCCCGCCGCCCACGCCCTGCGCGCGCAACAAGGCCACCACAAAAGTCATGTAGCCGATATAGCCCACGCCAAACATGGCGTAGCCCGCCAGCGCAGGCGCAAAGTCGCGCACCTTGAAAACCCGCGCCGCCACCCCCGCCACCACAGCCGCCGAGGCCGGGGCAGAAGCCGATGGCGCCGCCGCTGCGGCCACGACATCCATGCGCCGCAGCACCCGCACCGGCCACACCAGCAGCGCCGTGGCCGCGCCACAGGCCAGCGCCAGCGCCCACCACGCCCAGGTCCAGGCATGCGGCTGCGGTGCGGCCTGCAACACGGCGGGCACCAGCAGCGCCGATAGGCTGATGCCCCAGCCCGTACCCCCGTAATACAGGCCCAGCAACAAACCGCTGCGTGGCGCATCGAGCGCCCCCAGGCGCGCCGCCATCAGGCCGCCCGTGATGAACATGAAGGCGCTGGCCACCCCTGCCAGCAGGCGCTGCAGCAAGAGCGGCGCCGCTTCGAGAAAAAACCCGCACAGCCCCATGAACAGCGTGGCCAGCACCGCACCGACCAGCATCAAGGCGCCCGGCGGCCCGCGCCGCAGCAGCAGTGGCGTGGCCAGCGCACCCAGCAGGTAGCCCAGGGCGTTGACGGTGTTCATGGCCCCGGCCAGGGTGTAAGACCAGCCCAGGTCTGCACGCATGGGCGGCAGCAGCAGCGCATAGGCAAACCGCGTAATGCCCAGCGACACCGCAGCGCCCATGGACAGCGCCAGCGCGAGCCACAGCAACTGGGTGCGCGAGACCGAAGGGCTGGGGTGCAAAGCAGCAGGCATGGAGCGTCCATTGTGCCGCAGCACCGGGCGCAAGGTGCCTGCCGGGGAATCACCAGCGCGCACACATTTGCTATCAAATCAATAGCTTCTTGCGCTTATTCCACGGGCCATAATGCCGATTTTGCTTAGATGATGAAAACGCGCGGTGTGGCGCACCCGGCCAGGCCGGGTGCATTCACAGGGTCTCAGGCCGACAGCAGGCGCTGGTCGCCCTGCACCGGCTGGGTGTACCCCTGCACCCCATCGGCCAGGCGGAACTGCTGCACCACCTGCGACAGGCGCGCGGCCTGTTCGCGCAGCGACTCGGCGGCGGCGGCAGACTGCTCCACCAGCGCGGCGTTCTGCTGCGTCATGCGGTCGATCTCGCCCACCGACTGGTTGACCTGGCCAATGCCGGCGGCCTGCTCGGTTGCGGCCGCCTTGATTTCGCCAATGCTGTCGCCGACACGCTGCACGCCATCGACGATCTCCTTGATGGCCGCACCCGCATCCTCCACATGGCGCACGCCCCCATCGACGGCGGCGACGCTGGTGCCGATCAGCCCCTTGATTTCGCTGGCCGCTGCCGCCGAGCGCTGGGCCAGGCTGCGCACCTCGCTGGCCACCACGGCGAAGCCCCGGCCCTGCTCGCCCGCGCGCGCCGCTTCCACGGCGGCGTTCAGCGCCAGGATGTTGGTCTGGAAGGCAATCGAGTCGATCAGGCCGATGATGTCGCCAATCTTGCGGCTGGACGCCGAAATCTCGTGCATGCTGGCCACCGCCTGCTGCACCACCGCACCGCCGCGCGTGGCAACACCCGAGGCCGAGGCCGACAACTGGTTGGCCGTCTGCGAGGACGCCGCCGTCTGCTGCACCGTGGCCGTGAGTTCCGCCAGCGAAGACACGGTGGACTGCACGTTGCCGGCCGTCTGCTTGGTGCGCTGCGACAGATCCTGGTTGCCGCTGGCGATCTCCTGGCTGGCCGTGGCGATGTTGCTGCTGGCGTCGCGCACCTGGGCCACCAGGGCGCTCAGGCCGCGCTGCATTTCGGCCAGCGCGCGCTGCAGGTCGGCCGTCTCGTCCTTTCCGCTGGTATGGATGCGCTGCGACAGGTCGCCCCCCGCAATGGCCAGCGCCATGCGCTGCGCCTCGGCCAGGGCTTGCAGATGGCAATCATGTTCAGCCAGGTGAGCGGCCCTACCACCGCCACGGTCACCAGCACCGCCAGCCCGAACAGCCATTTGGTCTGGGTTCCCGCCTGCTCCTGCTCCTTCATCGATGCCCGGACCTCGTCCTGCAGAATGGCCCCCAGCTCCTGCAACAGCTTGTCAGCCGCTTCCACCTCGGCCACTGCCTTGCCACCGTCGCCACTGGCCATGGAGGCCAAGTCCACCCCCCCGGCCTCCAGTTGGCGGGCCACCCCCGCAAACTGTTCGCGGTAGCTGTCCAGCCGCTGCACCAGGCTGCGGGCCACGGCGTTGTCCTTGTCCTCGGCACCTTGCGTGAACTGACTGGCCACCTTCTTGGCCTCCTCCAGGCTGGCCAGCCAGCGGGTGTGGGCCTGCTTGACCGCATCGGCGTTCCCCTGCTGGATGATCATGTCCTTTTCATGCAGGCGGATCGCACCCAGGGCACCGCGCAGTTCACCCAGCTCTTTCACTTCGGCGAACTCGTGGGCCACAAAGTCACCACTCATGGACTGAATGCGCAACATGCCAAACATCCCGGCACCGCCCAGCATGCCCAACAGGCCCAACACCACGGCAATGGCACTGAGCATGCGAAAGCGGATGGTGAACAACCGCATGAGCGAAAAAAGCGACATGGTGGTCTTCCTCTCTTGTCTTGATCTGGCGAAAACTTGAGCGCTGCCCCACATGCCCCGGCATGCAGATGCAACCAGACGTTGCAGTGTGCCGGACCCTGGAGCCTCTGCGAGCCTGTTCATGATCATTTCATGGTGCCCGCAAGGCAGCAAACTGCTCACATCCGCCAGCGTTTGAGCAACAACGCATTGGTCATCACGCTGACCGAACTCAGCGCCATGGCCGCTCCGGCCACCACCGGGTTCAGGTAACCCAACGCCGCCAACGGAATGCCCGCCACGTTGTAGGCAAAGGCCCAGAACAGGTTCTGCCGAATCTTGGCCACGGTGCGGTGCGATATGTCCAGCGCCGCCGCCACCAGCCGCGGCTCGCCGCGCATCAGCGTGATGCCGGCCGCGTGCATGGCCACGTCGGTGCCGTTGCCCATGGCCATGCCCACATCCGCAGCCGCCAGCGCGGGCGCGTCGTTCACGCCGTCGCCCACCATGGCCACGGTTCTGGACTGCCCTGCCTCGCCCTGCTGCAGTGCCACCACCTGCGCGGCCTTGTCGCCGGGCAGCACCTCGGCGCGCACGTCCTGGGCGTCCAGCCCCAGGCGCTGCGCCATGGCCAGGGCCGCGCCCCGGTTGTCGCCCGAAATCATCACGGTGCGGATACCGCGCGCGCGCAGCAGCGCCAACGCCTCGCGCGCGCCGGGCTTGGGCTCGTCGCCAAAGGCCATCAGGGCCTGCAATTCCAGCCCCTGCGCCACGCGCCGCACCAGGGCCGACACCGTGGCGCCCTCGTCCTGCAGTGCGCGGGCACGCCCGGCCAGCGGGCCCAGCGCCACGCCCAGCTCCTCCATCCAGCGCAGGCTGCCCAGCAGGTAGCTGCGGCCCTGCACCTCGCCGTCGCTGCCCCGGCCCGGCACGGCGCGCACACCATCGGGCGCGGGCACCTCCAGGGCGCGGTCGCGCGCGGCCTGCACCACGGCGCGCGCCAGCGGGTGCTCGCTGCCGCTCTGCAGGCTGGCGGCGTCGCGCAGCACGGCGGCTTCGTCCAACCCCGGCGCCACCACCAGCACCGCCAGCCGGGGCTGGCCCACGGTCAGCGTGCCGGTCTTGTCGAAGGCGACGGTGTCCACCTTGTGCGCGAGTTCCAGCGCCTGCGCGTCCTTGATGAGGATGCCGTGCTTCGCCGCCACCCCCGTGCCCGCCATGATGGCCGCCGGCGTGGCCAGCCCCAGCGCGCAGGGGCAGGCGATCACCAGCACCGCCACGGCGCGGATCAGCGCCGTCTCGGCGCCCACGCCCGCCCACAGCCAGCCCAGCAGCGTAAGCAAGGCAATCACCAGCACCACGGGCACGAACACGCTGGAGACCTGGTCCACCAGGCGCTGGATCGGCGCCTTGGCGGCCTGCGCGTCCTCCACCAGGCGGATGATGCGCGAGAGCACCGTCTCGGCACCCACGGCGTGCACTTCCAGCACGATGCGGCCCTCGCCGTTGATCGAGCCGCCCGTGAGCAGCCCGCCCGGCTCCTTGGCCACGGGCAGCGGCTCGCCGGTGAGCATGGATTCGTCCACCTGCGTCTGGCCCTCGCGCAGTTCGCCATCGACGGGAATGCGCTCGCCCGGGCCCACCACCAGGCGGTCGCCCACCATCACCTCGGCGATGGGCACGTCCACCTCGCCGCCTTTGCCCAGCAGGTGCGCCACGTCCGGCCGCAGGCCGTGCAGCGCGCGGATGGCCGCCGTGGTCTGGCGCTTGGCGCGGGCCTCGAGCCACTTGCCCAGCAGCACCAGCGTGACCACCACGGCCGAGGCCTCGAAATAAAGGTGCGGCGTGTGCCCCGGGTGGGCGGTGAGCCACAGCCACACCGACAGCCCCCAGCCCGCGCTGGTGCCGATGGCCACCAGCAGATCCATGTTGCCGCTCAGGGCCCTGGCCGCATGCCAGCCCGCCTTGTAGAAACGCGCGCCCAGGACAAACTGCACCGGCGTCGCCAGCACAAACTGCAGCCAGGCCGGCAGCATCCAGTGCACGCCGAACAGGTCGCCGACCATGGGCAGCACCAGCGGTGCCGACAGCAGCAAACCGATGGCGACCGGCGTGAAGCCCGCCCAGGGCGACTCGTCCTGCTCGCGCGCCGCGCTGGCGGCGGGCGTGAGCGGCTCGTAGCCCGCATTGCGCACGGCGCGGCGCAAGAGCGCATCCATGGCGGCGTCGCCGCCCTCGGGCGCGGCGAACTGGACGCGCGCCGACTCGGTGGCCAGGTTCACGGTGGCGTCCTGCACGCCGGGCACCTTGCGCAGCGCGCGCTCGACGCGGCCCACGCAACTGGCACAGGTCATGCCGCCGATGGACAGGTCCAGCGCGTGCGGCTCGGAGGGGGTGGGGAGGGAGGTGTTCATGGGCTCTACCGTAATCCTTGACATCATGGCAAGGTCAAGCGCAAATCGGCATCCACCATAACCGCAGCAAGGCCATCGGGCAGCGCGGGGTTGACCTTGCCACGGTGTTAAGGTTCACCATGGCCCCCATCAACCACCTCACCCGGAGAACCACATGCAATACCAGTTTGAAGTCCAGGGCATGACCTGCGGCCACTGCGAGCGCGCCGTCACCAGCGCCATCCAGCAGCTCGACCCCCAGGCCCAGGTGCGCATCGACCGCGCGCAGAACCGCGTGGACGTGGACAGCAGCCAGCCGCGCGAGGCCCTGGCAGCGGCCATCGCCGAAGAAGGCTACCAGGTCACGCCATGACCACCGGGCAGGGCTGGCCGGTCGCCATCGGCGAGGCCGCGCGCCGCGCCGGTGTGTCGACGCGCATGGTGCGCCACTACGAATCGCTCGGCCTGCTGCCGCAGGTGGGCCGCACCGACAGCGGCTACCGCCAGTACACCGAGGCCGACGTGCACGCGCTGCGTTTCATCGGCCGCGCGCGCAGCCTGGGCTTCTCGATGGAGGAAATCCGCGAGCTGATGGGCCTGTGGCAGGACCAGGCCCGCGCCAGCAGCCAGGTCAAGCGCATCGCCCAGGCCCACATCGACGACCTGGCCGAACGCATCGCCGCCATGCAGGCCATGCAGCGCACGCTGCAGTCGCTGGTGCAGTGCTGCCATGGGGACCAGCGGCCGGAGTGCCCGATCCTGGACGACCTGGCAGCCGCAGGCGACAGCCACCAGCACGCCAAAACGCTATCAAATCAATAGCTGCCAGCGCTTATCCATCAAGCGCCAGAGGCCAAAAAAACCACAAACCTCACCCGCCCAGCACGCACAAGCCACCCGCCCCATGGCAGACTCTCAGGCTCCCTCACAGCCCCCTTCAGACTGCCCCCATGCTCACCGGTGACCTGCGCAACAAAGTCGATCAAGTCTGGAATGCCTTCTGGTCCGGCGGCATCGCCAACCCCATTGAAGTCATCGAGCAGATCACCTACCTGCTCTTTCTGCGCGCGCTCGACAGCGACCAGACCCGCGAAGACAACAAGGCCCTGCGCCTTAAAACCCAGCCCGTGCGCCTGATCCCCGCAGGCGTGGACGCGCAAGGCCGCCCGTTTGATGCCATGCGCTGGTCCCGCTTCAAGAACATGGCCCCGGCCGAAATGTTCGACGTGCTCAGCAACCAGGTCTTCCCCTTCCTGCGCGGCCTGCAAACCTCGGGTGGCCCTGCGGCTGAAAGCGCGTTTGCGCACCACATGCGCGATGCCCGCTTCACCATCCCCACGCCATCGCTGCTGCAACGGGTGGTGGACTTGCTCGACACCATTCCCATGGACGACCGCGACACCAAGGGCGACCTGTACGAATACATGCTCGGCAAGATCGCCTCTGCCGGGCAAAACGGCCAGTTCCGCACCCCGCGCCACATCATTGATTTGATGGTGGCACTCACGGCCCCCACACCGCAAGACACCATTTGCGACCCGGCCTCGGGCACCTGTGGATTCCTCGTGGCCGCGGGCGAATACCTGCGCCGCACCTACCCCGACATGCTGCGCGTGCCCGCGCAAAACGCGCACTTCCACAACGGCATGTTCCACGGGTATGACTTTGACAACACCATGCTGCGCATCGGCAGCATGAACATGGTGTTGCACGGCGTAGAGCACCCCGCCATCGAATACCGCGACTCGCTGGCCGAAGGCGCCGGAAATGGAAGTGGCGACGCCGAGGCCTACAGCCTCATCCTGGCCAACCCACCCTTTGCAGGCAGCCTCGACTACGAAAACACCGCCAAGGATCTGCAGCAAACCGTCAAAACCAAAAAGACCGAACTGCTCTTCTTGGCCCTCTTCCTGCGCCTGCTCAAGACTGGCGGGCGGGCGGCGGTGATCGTGCCCGACGGCGTGCTGTTTGGCAGCAGCAAGGCGCACAAAGAACTGCGCCGCAAACTGGTGGAAGAGCAAAAGTTGGACGCCGTCATCAGCCTGCCTGGCGGCGTGTTCAAGCCCTACGCGGGCGTCAGCACCGCCATCTTGCTGTTCACCAAAACCATGAGCGGCGGCACCGACCAGGTGTGGTTCTACGACATGCAGGCCGACGGCTGGAGCCTGGACGACAAACGCCAGCCCCTGCTGGATACAATCCTTTTAGGCCTCCAGCCCTTGCTGGATAAGCGCGAGCAGCTATCAGAAGCAGAGCACGCCAAAAACAACCTGCCCGACGTGCTGACCCGCTGGGCGCAGCGCCACAGCAGCGAACGCGACCGCCCCCGCACCGCCCAGAGCTTTTGCGTGCCCAAGGCCGACATTGAGGCCAACGGCTACGACCTGAGCATCAACCGCTACAAGGAAGTGGTGCATGCGCAGGTGCAGCACCGGGCGCCGGGGGAGATATTGGCGGAGCTGCGGGCGTTGGAAGATGAGATTGCGCGGGGGATGGGGGTGTTGGAGGGGATGTTGAAGTGAGTGCGAAATTCCTAACCGCCAAGCTGACCGATATTGCCGAGCTAAACCCCCCGCTGGGCAAAAAGCTGCCGACGGAAGAACTTGTTTCATTTGTGCCAATGGCGTCGCTGAGCGCTGAATCTGCCAGTGTGGAAACCACGCAAGATCGGCCCTACGCAGAAGTGGCGAAAGGCTTCACGCCGTTTCTTGACGGCGACGTATTGGTTGCAAAGATCACACCTTGCTTTGAAAACGGAAAAATCGCCCAAGCCCGTTTGCCGCGTTCGCACGGCTTCGGCTCCACAGAGTTCCACGTCGTTCGGGCACGTTCTGGCATCACAGAGTCGCGGTATTTGCACCACTACCTGCGGCTCGAAGAAGTACGTGCAAATGGCCAGCGGCGCATGACAGGCAGCGGTGGGCAAAGACGGGTTCCTGCCAGCTTTCTCGCAGATTTGGCGGTCCCTCTGCCCCCGCTGGAAGAACAACGCCGCATCGCCGCCATCCTCGACCAAACCGAAACCCTCCGAACCCAACGCCGCACCGCCCTGGCCCTGCTCGACAGCCTCACCCAGTCGCTCTTTCTCGATATGTTTGGGGACCCGGTGGCGAATCCGAAGGGGTTCAGCAAGCAGCCACTTTCGGTGGTGGCAGAAATCACGACTGGCAGCACTCCAGGGCGCGGCGCAGACGGCTATTACGGTGGAAACATCCCCTGGGTGAAAACGACAGAAGTGACAGGCGGTGAAATTCATGACACCGAGGAAAAACTCACCGAAGCCGGCTTGAAAGCTATTCGAGGAAAACTTCATCCTATCAACTCCATCGTGGTCGCCATGTATGGCCAAGGGCAAACTAGAGGGCGCTGTGCGCTACTGTGCATTGAGGCCTCTTGTAACCAAGCATGTGGTGTCATCAGACCAAGTGAAGAGTTCGTACCTCGGTTCATGTTTGCGCAGTTGCTTTTGGCCTATGAACGACTCCGCGCTTTGGGACGAGGTGGAAACCAAGAGAACTTGAATTTGCAACTTCTGGGCTCATTCGAGGTTCTCGTCCCCCCTGAAGTCCTCCAACAAACCTTCGCCACCCGCATCGCCTCCATCGAGGCCCTCAAAGCCACCCACCGCCGCGCCCTGGCCGCGCTCGATGCGCTGTTTGCCTCGCTGCTGCAGCGGGCGTTTGCGGGGCAGCTTTGACACTTCAAAATCTGAGACACTTTCACCATGTTTTCCCGCATCCAGACCCGCTACTTCCGAAGCCTGAAGGCTGTAGACCAGCCGCTCGGGTCAGTCCAGGCGCTGGTGGGCCCCAATGCCAGCGGCAAAACCACCTTCCTGGATGTCTTGGGTTTGCTGAGCGATCTGGTGCGCAACCGAGGTGATGTGCGCGAAACGATTCAGTCGCGTAGCGCCAGTTTCGACAAATTGATTTGGCAAGGACCGGGTGAAGACAAAGGTCAACGCGGCGGTTTCCAAATTGCCGTTGAAGCACCGATTCCCGAGTCAGTGCGTGCCCGCATGGCGGACGACAAGCGTCAGTTCACTACGGTTCGGTATGAAATTGAAATTGGCTTTGATGCCAGCACCAATGAGATCGGTTTGGACCACGAAACCTTGTGGCTGCGGGCATCTGGCGAGGATCAGATCTCGGTTCAAAAGGACATGTTCCCCATGGTGCCGGAGGATGCCCCCTCCATTTTTGTAGGCACTTCCAAACGTGGCTTCAAAGTGGTGATGAAGAAGACACCTGGGGGCAATGACAACTATTACACCGAGGGCGCAAAGTCTTATGCACCGTCTTTCCGTTTAGGGCGGACCAAGCTGGGTTTGGCGCATATTCCGGCGGACGAAGCGAGCTTCCCCGTGAGTTCTTGGTTCCGGGACATGCTGGAGAAAGGCGTTCAGAACGTTGTGCTGAACAGCCAGATCATTCGCCAACCCAGCCCGCCCGGGTTGGGCTTGCGCTTTCAATCCAATGGCTCGAATCTACCTTGGGTGGTCGCGGAGTTGCGGCGCGACACGCAGCGATTCTCGGACTGGCTGGCGCATGTGCGCACGGCTTTGGGCGACATTGAGGACATTGACTCCATCGAGCGCGATGATGACCGCCATCGCTATTTAGTAATCAAGTATGCCAATGGCGCGGTGGTGCCGTCCTGGTTGGCGTCTGATGGAACTTTGCGACTGCTTGCATTGACCATCACGGCTTACTTGAAAGACTTGAATGGTGTCTTTCTGATTGAAGAGCCTGAAAACGGCATACACCCACGGGCGATAGAAACGGTCATTCAGTCCTTGTCATCCATTTACGACGGACAGGTGTTGATTGCCACGCACAGCCCCGTGGCGCTCAATATGCTGGAGCCGGCACAGGTCTTATGTTTTGCCAAAGACCAATCTGGCGCGACCGACATCGTGGCAGGTGATCGTCACCCTGCTTTGCAGCATTGGAAGCAAGGGCAACCTGATCTGGGTGTGTTGTTTGCCGCTGGCATTTTGAGCTGAGTTGTCCATGCAAGATCTGGTGGTTTTGGTGGCTGATAAAAACATGCAATTTGCGTTGCAGGGGGCGTTGGCCCGACCGCAGGCTTTGGGTGTGCGGCCTTTTACCTTTGCGTTTCGCTCCCACATGGGCCGTGATGGTGGTGTACGCACGACCGGCGCGGATGTTCTTGCCCTGGAGACAACACGTTTTCGCCATGCGTTGATGGTTTTGGACTTTGAGGGATGTGGCCAAGAAAGAGATGCCCCGCTGGTAATCGAAGCACAACTGGATCAACAACTCCAGAATGTGTGGAACGCCAATGCCAAAGCCATCGTTATTTCTCCCGAAGTTGATGTCTGGTTATGGGGCAATGACGCGGTGCTTCGCGATGCGCTTCATTGGCCTCAAAACGGCACTATCCGAGACTGGTTGAGGGGCAGGGGTTTTGAGTTCAATATCGATGGAAAACCGCTGCGGCCGAAAGAAGCATTGGATGCTATGCGCCCTGTCCATAAACAGGCGCGGTCTTCTGCCATGTACGAGAAGGTGACTCAGCGCATTAGCTTGCAGAACTGTAGCGATGCGGCGTTTGTCCGTTTGCGGACCCAATTGCAGGCTTGGTTTCCTGCCTAAAGTTTTCAACGTAACCCTCAAAGCCACCCACCGCCGCGCCCTGGCCGCGCTGGATGCGCTGTTTGCCTCGCTGCAGCAGCGGGCGTTTGCGGGGGCGTTGTGATACAAGTTTCCCCTTGCACCCAGGAGCCCCCGCCATGCGCCCATCCACTGCTCTGCACACCCACCGCGACGCCATTCGCGCCATTGCCCTGAGCCACCGCGTGACCAACGTGCGCGTGTTCGGCTCGGTGGTGCATGGCGATGACACCGAGGGCAGCGACCTGGACATTCTGGTGGAGCCCACGCCCGAGACCACGCTCATGGACATCGCCAAGATCCAGCTCGAACTGGGGCAACTGCTGGGCATCCCGGTGGATGTGCTCACCCCCAAAGGCCTGCCCGCCAAGTTCCGCGACCAGGTTATTGCGCAGGCGCAGGCGCTGTGAGCAAGGCTGACGCACTGCGGGTGCCCGACTACCTGGCCCACGTCGTGGAGGCGATTGACCGCATTCACCGGTATGTCGATGGCATGGCCGAGGCGGCCTTTCTGGCCGACGAAAAAACGCAAGACGCCGTGGTGCGCAATTTCGAAATCCTGGGCGAAGCCGCCCACAACGTCGAGAAGCTGCACCCCGCCTTTGCCACACGCCACGCCCAGGTGCCATGGGCGCTGATGTACACCATGCGCAATCGCGTGGCGCATGGCTACTTCAAGGTGGACTACGAACTGGTCTGGAACACGATTCACGCGGATTTGCCGCAGCTGCGTGCACTGGTGGCGGCACTGCTGACGGACGGCGCTGCAACATGATTTTTGTCACCGGCCGCAGAGCACTGTCGTGTCAAATCACTGGTTCTGAAATCGCCGCCACTGGCGTTGACGAATGCGATTGCACGCCGCGTCACCGCCCTTTGAGCTGATCATGTTCTAAAGACTTGGTGTGACTAAACGGGTTATAGAACTTTGGCTTGATGGACAAATATCCAATTAAAACAAAGGCTTATATAAGCTCCGTCAAGCCTTTTTCCAGGCAAATTGAGCTTTAGAAAGTCTTTAGAACCACTTCATCCCCGGAGGGAGCCACCTTGAGCGCTACGTCCAACTTCGCCTTCCTCCAGCCCGACTGGCCCGATCTGCTGGCCGAAGCTCGCCGCGCCGAGGCTGCTGCCCACGCCGACCCTCGCACCGCCTGCTTTTACGCACGCCGCACGCTGGAGCTGGCCGTAGCCTGGCTGTACCAAGCCGAAGGCGGGCGCGGTGGCTGCCTGCGCATGCCGTACAAAGCGGATCTGTCGGCGTTTCTGTTCGAGCCCAGCTTTCAGCAACTGGTGGGCAGCGCGGTGCACGCCAAGATGGATGTGATTCGCCGCCTGGGCAACAAGGCGGTGCACGATGTACGCCCCGTGGCCGCGCAGGATGCGCTCAATGCGCTGCGCGAGCTGTTCCATGTGGCCTTCTGGCTGGCGCAGCACTATGCGCGCCGCGTGGGTGACCGGCCTGCGGCGGGGCTGCAGTTTCGCGTGGACCTATTGCCACCGCCTGCCAGCACGGCCGTGGCGCAAGAGCAAGCCGCCAGCCGAGCCGCCCAGGCGGCAGCGCAAGAGGCATTGGCCCTACAAGCCCAGGCCCTGGCAGAACGCGACGCCGCCCTGCGCGAAGCCGCTGCCCGCAATGCCGCGCTGGACGCCGAGCTGGCCAGCTACCGCGCCGAGATTGCCGTCGCCAAGGCCGCCAACGCCGCGCAGCCCGCCACCGCGCACGACTACAACGAGGCCGCCACGCGCGACCTGTTCATCGACCTGCTGCTCAAGGAAGCCGGCTGGGCGCTGGACCAGCCGCGCGACCGCGAGTTTGAAGTGCAGGGCATGCCCAACAACGAGGGCAAGGGCTTTGTGGACTATGTGCTGTGGAGCGGCGAGCGGCCCCTGGCCCTGGTGGAAGCCAAGCGCACCCGCCGCAGCGCCCAAGAAGGCCAGCAGCAAGCCCGCCTGTATGCCGACTGCCTGGAGCAAAGCACCGGCCACCGCCCCGTGATCTATGGCACCAACGGCTACGAGCACTGGATGTGGGACGACACCACCAGCCCGCCGCGCCCGGTGCAGGGCTTTCATACCAAGGACGAGCTGGAGCTGATGGCCCAGCGCCGCACCACACGCAAGCCACTGGCCAGCCTGCCGATTGCGGCGGGCATTGTGGAGCGCCACTACCAGCAGCGCGCCATCCGCCGCATTGCCGAAACCTTTGAGCGTGACCAGCACCGCAAGGCGCTGGTCGTCATGGCCACGGGCGCGGGCAAAACCCGCACGGTGATCGCGCTGGTCGATTTGCTCATGCGGGCCAACTGGGCCAAGCGCGTGCTGTTCCTGGCCGACCGCGTGGCGCTGGTGAACCAGGCCGTCAACGCCTTCAAGGCCCACCTGCCCGATGCTGCGCCCGTGAACCTGGTGACCGACCGCGCCACCGAGGGGCGGGTGTACGTGTCCACCTACCCCACGATGATGGGCCTCATCAACGAAAACGCGGGCGGCGGGCAACGCCGCTTTGGCGTGGGCCATTTCGACCTGATCGTGGTGGACGAGGCGCACCGCTCCATCTACCAAAAATACCGGGCCATCTTCAGCTACTTCGACGCGCTGCTGGTGGGCCTGACGGCCACGCCCAAGGACGAGATCGACCGCAACACCTACAGCCTGTTTGGCCTGGAAAGCGGCGTGCCCACCGACGCCTACGGGCTCGACGACGCGATTGCCGAGGGCTATCTGGCACCGCCCAAGGCCATTTCGGTACCGCTGAAGTTCCAGCGCCAGGGCATTCGCTACGACGAACTGAGCGACGACGAAAGAGACCAGTGGGATGCGCTGGAATGGGACGACGAAGGCGGCGAGCCCCCCGATGCCGTGAGCGCCGAGGCGGTGAACCAGTGGCTGTTCAACACCGACACCGTGGACAAGATGCTGGCCCTGCTGATGCAGCGCGGCCACAAGGTGGCGGGCGGCGACCGGCTGGGCAAGACCATCATCTTTGCCAAAAATCAGCGGCACGCCGAGTTCATCCAGGAGCGCTTTGACGCCAACTACCCAGAATACCGGGGCGAGTTTGCGCGCACCATCACCTTCAAGACCGAATACGCGCAGTCGCTGATCGACGCCTTTGCGCAGAAGGACCGCGCACCGCACATCGCCATATCTGTGGACATGCTGGACACCGGCATCGACGTGCCCGAGGTGGTGAACCTGGTGTTCTTCAAGATCGTGCGCTCCAAGGCCAAGTTCTGGCAGATGGTGGGGCGCGGCACGCGGCTGTGCAAAGAGCTGTATGGGCCGGGGCAGGACAAGCAGGACTTTTTCATCTTCGATTTCTGCCAGAACCTGGAATTCTTCAGCCAGGAGCTGGAGGGCAGCGAAGGCGCGCTGGCCCAGCCGCTGTCGCAGCGCCTGTTTAATGCGCGGCTGGAGCTGATCGGCCTGCTGGACCAGCGCCTGGCAGGCGGCGGCGTCGCCGAGGCACCCGCTGCATCGTTTGCACTGACCGAAGCCGCCATCCGCGAGGACACCGCCGCGCTGCTGCACGGCATGGTGGCGGGCATGCAGCTCGCCAACTTCGTGGTGCGCCCCCAGCGCCGCTGGGTCGAAGCCTGGGCCCAGCCCGACGCCTGGAAGCGCCCAACGACTGAGCAACTGGCCGAGGTGGCCGAGCACCTGTCGGGCCTGCCCACGGCGGTGCGTGACGACGACGAAGACGCCAAGCGCTTTGACGCCCTGCTGCTGAACACCCAGCTCGCCCTATTGCGCAGCGAACCCGCACTGGCCCGCCTGCAGGCCAAGGTGCAGCAACTGGCCTGCAGCCTGCTGGAACTGGCCAACGTGCCCAGCGTGCGCGAACACTTGCTGCTGATCGAGGCCGTGGCGGGCGACGAGTGGTGGCAGGATGTGACCTTGCCCATGCTGGAGCAGGCACGGCGCAAGCTGCGTGCGCTCATCAAGCTCATTGAAAAAGGTGGACGCGCCGTGGTCTACACCGACTTTGAAGACGCCCTGGGTGAAACGGACGAATTGAACTTGCCCCTGGTGGCCAGCGCGGTGGACTTCGACCGTTTCCGCGCCAAGGCCAAGGTGTTCCTGCGCGCCCACGAAGATCGGCTGGCGCTGCACAAGCTGCGCCGCAACCAGCCGCTGACACCTGCCGACCTGCAGGAACTGGAAGCCCTGCTGCACGAAGCGGGTGGCACCGATGGCGACATCGAACGAGCCCGAGCCCTGCACACCAGCTTGGTGGTGTTCATCCGCTCACTGGTGGGGCTCGACCGCGAGGCCGCCACCGCCGCGTTTGCCGGGCTGATCGCCACGGGAACAGCCAGCGCAAGCCAGTTGCAGTTCATCGAAGAAATCGTGCAGCACCTGACCGAGCACGGCGCCATGCCGGCCGAACGGCTCTATGCCTCGCCCTTCACCGACATCCATGCTCAGGGGCCGGAGGGCGTCTTCGAATCGGCCACAGTGGAGCGGCTGTTCAAAACCCTCGAACAGTTTGAACCTCAGCGAGAGGCGGCATAAGCCATTGCGCTCCGCTCAATTCCCGGCCAAGGGCGCAGAGGTTGAGCGCCGCGATTTGCGTGGAGTTTTGGGGGCCACCGCCCCGGCCGGCGCCTCCCCCCGCCGCAGCACCCCATCGCACAGCGTGGCGATGCACTGCTGCGCGATCTGCTCGGGCGTGTAGTCGCCGCCCGGCTGATACCAGCGGCCGATCCAGCTGAGGGCTCCGGCGATCACGAAAGCGCTCATCTTCGGGTCGCAGGGCGCGAGCGAGCCTTCCTCCACCCCCTGTGCCACCAGGCGCCGGAAGGCGTGGTCGATCTCGGACTTCATGCGGCGCAGCTCCGTGCGGCTGGGCTCGGGCACCTCTTCGTCGCCGACGCGGATCAGGCACATGCCAAAGGGCTGCGTCACGATGCCGGCATACACCTGCATGCAGGCGCGCAACTGGTCCACCGCGTTGCCCCCGGCCTGGCGCGAGGCCTCGATGCCTTCGAGCGTCATCTCCAGCCCCTGGCTGACGCACTGCAACAGGATCTCGTCCTTGTTCTTCACGTAGTAGTACAGCGTGGGCTTGCTCACGTTCAGGCGCGCGGCGATGTCGTCGAGCGAGGTGGCGTGGAAGCCCCGTTCGTTGAACAACTCCGCCGCCGCCTGCAGCACGGCCTGGCGCTTGGCCTCGCGCTGCTGCTCGCGGTCGGGCGCACTTGCCCACGGCGACGCTGCGACAGACGGGGTTCGGGTCTTTCTAGCGGCGGTGGTTTTGGTCATGGGGCGTTATTAGAGCCTGTTCAAAGTCATTTACCGGGAAAACACCAATGCCAGGATAGGGGGTGGCACCCAAAATCTACTTGTGAGTAGGCAGTCTACGTAAAAGTAGATGTTCTTTTGGTTCGCACAAACCCGCATACAAGCCGATGGCGACACAAACCCCTGGCGGCCCCCCGGCCGCCGCCCCCCTGCTGCAGGTTGACGGCGTAACGCTGGCCTTCGGCGGCGTGAAGGCACTGACTGGCGTCAGCTTTGATGTGCAGCCGGGTTCCATCACCGCCGTGATCGGACCCAACGGCGCGGGCAAGACCTCGCTGTTCAACACCATCTCGGGCTTTTACCGGCCCACGGGCGGCAGCATCCGGTTCAAGGGCCAGGACATCACGCGCATTCCCGCGCCACAGCGCGCCCGCATGGGCCTGGGGCGGAGTTTCCAGAACATCGCGCTGTTCCGCGGCATGACGGTGCTCGACAACATCAAGCTCGGCCGCCACGCCCACCTCAAGGCCAATGTGTTCGATGCGCTGTTCTACCTGGGCCGCGCCCGCCGCGAAGAGGCCGAACTGCGCCGCGACATCGAGGAACGCATCATCGACTTTCTCGAAATCGACCACATCCGCCACGCACCCGTCTCGGCCCTGCCCTACG
>Ga0116193_1001415_pt1 | contig 19896 bp, 20 predicted proteins | sample AD_UKC115_MetaG_FD_89892 | JGI IMG/M metagenome (GOLD analysis project Ga0116193, IMG submission 89892) | Active sludge microbial communities of municipal wastewater-treating anaerobic digesters from Hong Kong - AD_UKC115_MetaG | ecosystem: Engineered > Bioreactor > Anaerobic > Digestate... | reverse complement strand
TGACATAACAAGCTTTAAAAATATAGTGTTGCAATGTGTATTTATATTTTGCATTTTTTGCAGACAAGCATTATAATTATATTATTACACAATTTTACGAAAATAGAGGGAATGTATTTAGATGATTGATATTCATTGTCATATACTCAATGGGATAGATGACGGCCCAAAAGATATGGAACAGTCACTGAGCTTATGTAGAAAACTCTATAGTAAAGGAATCGGGGGCATAATTGCAACACCGCATTTTATAAGTGATGACATCTACATGCCCGAAGTAGCTGAAGTGAAGGAGAAGGTGAAAAACCTTCAGTCTGAACTTGATAAAGAAAAAATAGATTTAAAACTTTATCCTGGTATGGAGGCATTCGCTTCCGGTGATTTGGTTGAGAGGATAAGAAGAAATGAAATTCTTACCCTAAATGGTTCAAGGTACATACTAATTGAGTTTTCCTTCGGGACTATATCAAAATATGTGTCAGACCTTCTGTTTGATCTGCAACTTGAAGGTTTAACGCCAATAATAGCACATCCTGAAAGATATTCTTCCAACTTTATAAATAGCAATCAATTAAGTGAATTTGTTGACAAAGGAATTCTGTTGCAAATCAATTCGGAAAGCATTACAGGTTTTCATGGTAAAAGAGCAAAAAATGCAGCATTTGAACTCCTTAAGAGAGGAATGGTGCATTTTGTCGCATCAGATTCCCATGGAGAAGGTAGAATGCTGTCAAATCTTCAGGAAATTGAGAAAACTATTTCCCAACATTGTGGAGTTGAAAATGCTGAAAGAATTATTCACTATAATACCCAGCAGGTGCTTGAAGACAAGGAGGTCTTAAACATGAATGCTGTTAAGAAAAGATTTATAGTGACGGATTTGCTGAAGAAATTACGACTAGATGTGTAATAATTACCTTTTTTTAATTGACAAGATTATGCAAATAATTTAATATAGTTCTTGGGTTAAAGGAGTAAAAAGATGAAAAAAGGGATTGTTGTAGTCCTTGTTATTCTATTAACTGCAATTGCCGGATTTTTGGTACCCGTCTTAATGAATAGGGATGGCAGTGGCAGATTGGTAGATATTACTGGGGGGGAAACATCAAAACCGAAGGCAACAGGTGAAAAAACGCCGAAAGCGGTAAATACTCAAATTGCTTCTAACGTGGGAGAGATTGAAACACCTTTAAAAACGAAAAAACCTGAATACACATCGGATATATCAATAGTGCTTTCAAGCCCATCTGTTACGCCTAAGAACACAGAAAGCAGTGTTGAAGAAGCATCACCGGAGCCTGTTGCGACTTTGAGTCCAGTTATTGAACCAACGCCGACAAAGAAAAATAATTCAGGCAGCTGGGTAGATAGAAAAATAGAAGAACATAGAGATGAGATTGATTCTGATGATCTGGCTGACTTCAGACGTATATATTCTTCGGTGGATATCGGATATATTCAAGGCCTGATGCAGGATGGATTGGATGATGAGGAGACTTCGAAACTGAAAGCGTATTTACGAAACACACTTGGTGGGGATTATGAGCGTGCAAAAGAGCTCTTTTATGAATATTCTTATTTGTTGTCAGAAGTTTAATAAATGGAAAAGGGGATTGGAAGAATGGAAAATAATGATTTTGTAGAAATAGACTTAAGGGAGATCTTTTTTACAATTCTAAGAAAATGGTATTTGATAGCAATATGCTTTATTCTGGCTGTTGGCTTGTCTTTTGTAGTGTCACAGTATTATTTAAAACCCATATATAAAGCCAATGCGACGCTTTTTCTAGGTAAGGAATCAGACAAAATAGCAAGTCTAAGCTTTGCTGACATTCAGCTTAACAATCAGCTTGTATCAGACTACAGGGAATTATTAAAGTCGGATCTTGTTGCTGAAAGTGTGAAGGAAAAACTTGGTGTGGATATAAAAAAGTTTAAGAGCAATGTTAATGTTCAGACAGTAAAGGATACAAGAATATTCAGCATAAGCTATGAAGATACGGATCCGGAGCTGGCTGCCAATGTGGTAAACGAACTTTCTGTGGTAATAAAGCAGATGGCGACAGACATTATTCAGGTAAAGAACGTAAAGGTTATTGACATTGCAAAGGTACCTGAAACACCTATCAGTCCAAATAAAAAGAAGAATGTTGCCTTAGCCGGAATTATTGGGTTGGCTTTAGGAGCAGGGTTAATATATCTACTTGAAATGATAGACTATACCTTTAAGAAACCAGAGCAGGTTGAAAAGCAACTTGGCTTGAATCTTATCGGTGTTGTGCCCAAATTTGAGGGCGGCAAGAGAGGTAAAAGCAAAAATAAAGATCAAAAGCAGCTTGAACAGGATTATCTCAAAAATCTTATTACAAAAAATGATCCTAAAGCACCGGCATCTGAAGCATTCAGAGAGATTCGTACAAACCTGCATTATACCAGCGTGGATAAAGAATTAAAGACAATCGTGGTAACAAGCCCCACACTTGGTGACGGCAAAACCGTAACGGCTGTCAATATGGCTGTGACAATAGCAAAATCAGGCAAGAAAGTCTTGATTATAGATACAGATTTAAGAAAACCAAAGGTTCATCTCTATTTTGGGATAAAAAATGCTGAAGGTGTTACCAATATGCTTTCAAGCGATAAGGGAAATAACAAGGTGAAGCCAACTAAGATAGAAGGCATATCCAACCTTGATATTATTCCTAGTGGTCCTATTCCTCCAAATCCTGCGGAGCTCTTGAGTTCAAAAAGGATGAATCAATTACTTGAAGAGCTGAAAAATGAATACGATGTTATTATAATTGACACTCCTCCTGTGGGACAAGTCACTGATGCCGCTATTATTGCAGGTATTACTGACGGAGTGCTATTGGTATTTGCCAGCAGTCAAACAAGAATTGACATAGCAAAGAGAGCTAAGAAAGCTCTTGAGAGTGTTAATTCCAATATTATCGGTGCAATTCTTACCAAGTTGAATACCGGAAGAGGAAGCTATTACAGCTATAAGTATAAGTAGTCCATCAAGAGGGATTAGCAGAATATTAATTCGGAAAGTTGACATGTTTTATTATTGTTTAGATAGAGATGTTGTTGCTTTGAGGCACTTATGGGCTTTTAATCGTTGGTGGGTCACGTTATCAGTCAATAGGGAATATACAGTGAGGGTTGTTGTAGCTTATCGGGTGTGATAAGCGAAGGGGCGAAGCTATGCCATTTGAATTGCTTTTTTAAGGGGATAGGATTATGTTTTGGTATGTGCTTTTTGTTAAGGCGGGTAAAGAACGCAAGGTTGAGCAATACTTAATGAAACAATTAGACAAAGAGGAATGTATACCTTTTATTCCGCAACAGGAAATACTTTTCAGACGATCAGGAGTAGAGAAGAAAGAGGTTAAGCATTTGTTTCCGGGATATGTGTTTATTGAGTCCATATTACCGGGTCAGGATTTTATAAAAGTAATAAATCCATTGATACACAAGCTTAGTGATATCATAAGTTTATTGAAATACTCAGATTCAGAAATATCCATGAAGGAATCTGAGAGGTATATGCTGCTAAAGCTATGCAATAACGATCATTGTATTGAGACCTCTTATGGAATTGTTGAAGGAGATAAAATACATATATCTTCCGGACCTTTAAAGGGTATGGAAAGTGTTGTGAAGAAGGTGAACAGGCACAAGAGGGAAGCCTTAATTGAAATAGAGATTATGGGCGACGTCAGATTGGTCAGTGTAGCTCTAGAGATTGTAGATAAGGTCTAGGGATGAGTTGTTGAGTTAGTGAATGGATAAAAAGATAAAGAAAGTGTAGGTAAAATAGATGTATAATGTTGGTTTGAAGAATAAGACAATTTTAATAACAGGTGTGGCTGGTTTCATAGGATCATTTTTAGCTAAGCGTTTGTTTGAGACAATTGAAGGAGTAAAAATTGTTGGTATTGATAATATGAATGACTACTATGATGTGAAGTTGAAAGAAGCACGTCAGGAAGAATTGTCTGTCAATAAAAGATATGTGTTCGTCAAAGGCAGTATCGCAGATAAGCAACTTATTACATCTGTTTTTGAACAATATAGACCACAGATTGTTGTTAACTTGGCAGCTCAGGCAGGTGTGCGTTATTCAATTACAAACCCTGATGTTTATATGGAATCAAACATCATAGGTTTCTTTAACATTCTTGAGGGATGTCGTAATTATCCTGTGGAGCATCTGGTGTATGCTTCGAGTTCAAGTGTATATGGTAACAATAAGAAAATTCCTTATTCAACAGAGGACAAAGTAGACAATCCCGTATCTTTATATGCAGCTACTAAAAAATCTAATGAACTGATGGCTCATACATATTCAAAGCTGTATGGGATTCCATCTACAGGGCTTAGATTTTTTACTGTTTATGGACCGGCAGGAAGACCTGACATGGCATACTTTGGATTTACAAATAAACTTCTGGCAGGTCAGACGATCCAAATTTTTAATTATGGAAACTGCAAGAGAGACTTTACCTATATTGATGATATCGTTACGGGTGTGATAAACGTTATGCAGAAAACACCTGATGAAAATGAAAACGGTGTAAGGTACAAAGTCTATAACATTGGAAATAATCAACCAGAAAACCTTTTGGACTTCGTTGATATATTGCAGCAGGAACTGATACGTGCAGATGTGTTACCTGAAGATTATGATTTTGAAGCACATAAGGAACTTGTTCCGATGCAACCTGGTGATGTAGAAATGACTTATGCAGATGTTGATGAGTTGGTGAGGGACTTTGGTTTTAAGCCGAGCACAAGTCTGCGTGAGGGGTTACGAAAGTTTGCAGAATGGTACAAGAAATTTTATTTGTAATAGAGTAGAAATCAAATTTTCACAGTTGTGGTCATATGAAAACATGTTTATTATGATTCATGAAAAAGGGGAGAAATTTAAATGAAAAAGAATTTACAAATTGCTATTGCCGGTACCGGTTATGTAGGACTCTCGATTGCAACTCTTCTGGCACAGCATAATAAAGTCTACGCTGTGGATATCATATCAGAAAAAGTTGAACTAATTAATAACAAAAAGTCACCGATTCAGGATGATTACATTGAGGAATATTTGGAAACTAAGGAACTTGATTTGACAGCTACATTAGATGCAAAATTAGCATACAGCAATGCTGATTTTGTTGTAATAGCAGCTCCAACAAATTATGACTCAAAGAAGAATTTTTTTGATACATCCGCTGTTGAGTCTGTTATAAAATTGGTTATGGAATATAACCCCAACGCTATCATGGTTATCAAGTCTACCGTTCCAGTTGGATATACAGAGTCTGTCAGGAAAAAGTTCGGCAGCAAGAATATTATATTTAGTCCGGAGTTTTTACGTGAGAGCAAGGCTTTATATGACAATTTGTATCCTAGTCGAATAATTGTTGGTATCGATATGGAGGATGAGCATCTGGCAGAAGCAGCACGTACATTTGCTGGACTTTTACAGGAAGGTGCCATTAAGGAAAATATAGATACTTTATTTATGGGATTTACTGAGGCAGAAGCCGTGAAATTGTTTGCCAATACATATCTGGCTTTGAGAGTATCATTTTTTAACGAACTTGATACTTATGCTGAGATGAAGGGTTTGGACACTCAGCAAATTATCAATGGAGTCTGCCTAGATCCTCGTATCGGTAGCCATTACAACAATCCGTCCTTTGGTTATGGCGGTTATTGCTTGCCAAAAGACACAAAACAGTTGTTGGCAAATTACGAAGATGTTCCTGAGAACTTAATTGAAGCAATCGTTGAGAGTAACCGAACCAGAAAGGATTTCATTGCGGATCGTGTGCTTGAAATGGCAGGTGCTTATGGAGCTAATAGTAGTTGGGACATAAGCAAAGAAAAGACTGTCGTTATCGGCGTTTACCGTCTTACCATGAAATCCAATTCTGATAACTTCCGACAGAGCTCTATTCATGGCGTTATGAAGCGCATTAAAGCAAAGGGTGCTGTGGTTATCATTTATGAGCCGAATCTAGAGAGTAGCACAACTTTCTTCGGTTCTGAGATAATCAATGACTTGAACGAGTTCAAGCGTAGATGTGACTCCATCATCGCTAACAGATATGACATGTGTTTGGACGATGTAAAGAACAAGGTCTACACAAGAGATATTTTTCGGAGAGATTAAATCGTTGGAGGAAAGAATATGAAAGCAGTAATTTTAGCTGGAGGGTATGGAACTCGAATTTCAGAAGAATCACAGTTTAGACCAAAGCCAATGCTGGAAATTGGCGGTATGCCTATCCTTTGGCACATTATGAAAGAATATTCTCATTTTGGGGTAAACGAATTTGTTATCTGTGCAGGCTATAAGCAGCATGTAATTAAAGAATGGTTTGCAGATTATTTTCTTCACACCTCGGATATTACATTTGATTTTACGAGAGAGAATGAAATCGTTGTCCACGACAAGCATGCAGAAAAGTGGAAAGTTACAGTTGTTGATACTGGATTAAATACTATGACAGGTGGACGTATTAAACGAATTAAAAGGTATATCGGCGATGAGACTTTCTTTTTGACATATGGTGACGGCGTCTCGGATATTAATATCATAAAATTGCTTGATTTCCATAAAAGTCATGGAAAGTGCGTTACTCTGACCACAGTAAGTATTGAGCAACAGAAGGGGGTTCTTGATATCGATGGTGTGGGCTCTATCAAGGCATTTCGTGAAAAAGATAATGAGGATGGTACGGTCATTAATGGTGGGTACATGGTGTGCAATTCGGGCATTTTTGATTATCTAGTAGATGATACTACTGTTCTTGAAAAAGAGCCTATGAGAAAACTGGCCACGGATGGAGAATTGATGGGTTACTACCACGATGGATTCTGGCAGTGTATGGACACAAAAAGAGAGAAGGATAAGCTGGAAGAATTATGGGCTTCCGGTAAAGCACCTTGGAAAGTGTGGGAAGACTAATGAAATTTGACTTATTGTTTTATAAAGGGAAAAAAGTATTTGTTACCGGTCACACTGGATTTAAAGGATCATGGCTTTGTAAGATGCTGGCAAATGCTGGGGCAGAGGTGGTGGGATATTCTTTGAATCCTCCTACTTCTCCATCTTTATTTGAAATTGCTGACATTGCAAAAGATGTCCATTCCGTTATCGGAGATATTCGGGACTATTTGGCACTAAAAGTCGCATTTGACGCAGCACAGCCTGAAATTGTGCTACACCTTGCAGCTCAGCCCATCGTGCGTGACAGTTATAAAGACCCTGCCTACACATATGAAACAAATGTAATGGGAACAGTTAACATTTTGGAGTGCGTCCGAAATAGCACTTGCGTGAAGTCTTTTTTGAACGTTACAACCGATAAGGTTTATCTGAATAAGGAGTGGGCATGGGGCTATCGTGAAAATGAAGAACTGGACGGTTATGATCCATATTCCAACTCAAAGTCCTGCTCGGAGCTTGTGACGCATTCCTATAAGAACAGCTTTTTTTGTGATGGACGTGTGGCAATTTCCACAGCAAGAGCTGGCAATGTTATAGGCGGTGGTGATTTTGCCAATGACCGAATTATCCCGGATTGTATCCAAGCTGCTATCAAGAACGAGGACATTATTGTGAGAAATCCTTTCTCTACTCGGCCATATCAACATGTGCTTGAACCTCTGTACGCATATTTGATGATTGCTGCTATGCAGTATCAGGATGGAAAGTATGCAGGTTACTATAATGTTGGTCCTGACGATGCAGATTGTTTCCAAACTGGAGCTTTGGTTGACCTTTTTGTTAGCAAGTGGGGCAATGGGATGAAATGGGTTAACCGTTATGATGGTGGACCTCATGAAGCAAACTTCCTGAAGCTTGATTGTTCTAAACTGAAAACAACTTTTTGCTGGAAACCGCATTGGAATCTGGATACTGCTATTGAGATGGTGGTGGAATGGAGCAAATGCTGGATTGCTGGAGATGACATTAGAAGGTGTATGGATAATCAGATACAAGTATTTTTGTGTAAGTAATAGAGAGGTGAGAGTATATGCCAATTAAATTCAAAAATACAAATATTGATGGATTATTGGTCATAGAGCCACATATGTTCCCAGATGATCGTGGTTTATATAAAAAATATTACGAGAAAGCAGTTTTTGCTCAAAATGGCATTACTTGTGAGTTTGCTGAGAGTAGTGATTTAGTTTCAAAAAAGGGAGCACTTCGAGGGCTCCATTATCAGTCTATAGATTCACAGGCAAAGCTAATCCATGTGATTTCAGGAGTACTATTTGATGTAGCTGTTGATTTGCGTGATGGTTCCAATACATTTGGAGAGTATCACACTGAATTAATGAGAGCCGAAGACAATAAAGTTGTTTTTATTCCAGAAGGTTTTGCACATGGGTTCATTGCATTAACTGATGATACGGTATTCTCTTATCAGTGTTCCGGAAAATATGTTCCAGAAGCATGTGGAGGAATAAGGTGGAATGATCCTGAACTTGGCATTCCATGGCCGTTGACTGAATTTGGTGTTCAGGAAGTAATTGCTACGGAGAAAGATAAAAACTGGCCTACTTTGGATGAGTACATAAATCGAAACAAGTAAGCCGAAGAGGAGATATTTAGGGTGAAAAAAGCAATTGTAACAGGAGCAACGGGCTTCATTGGAAAGTTTTTGGTTAGAGAACTAATTAGGCAAAAAGTTGAAACGATTGTTGTTGTTCGTGAGAACTCAAAAAATATTGGTAACATATCTGAGTTGCCAGTACGGATCATTGAGTGTAATTTAAATCAAATAAGAAAATTGACAGAGTTAGTGCAGGATCGAGATGTTGATGTAGTATTCCATATAGCTTGGCAGGGAGTATCTGATATTGACGCTCGGAATCAAGAGGTTCAAATTCAGAATTTGCAGTCTACACTGGATTTGATAGATGCAATGCATGAAATGAATATTGGGACAATTGTTGGATCTGGAAGTATTCATGAAGCTGAGAGTCTTGTTGAGATGTCAGAAGACAAAGTAATTTCAAATTTGGGCTATATGTATAAGGCAGCAAAAACTGCTGCCCATTGGATGGGAAAAGCAAAAGCGGGTAACTATGGGATTCGTTTTTTCTGGCCGTTGATAAATACATATGGAGAGGAAGAACGTTCTGCACGCTTGGTAAACACAGTAATACGTAAGGTGTTTGCAGGGGAATCACCCAGTTTATCAGCCGGTAATCAATACTATGATTTCGTACATGTCACAGATGTGGCTCATGCACTTTATCTGATAGCGGAAAAAGGTGTTGATGGAACTAATTATGTTATAGGTTCAGGAGATGCGAAGCCGTTGAAGGAGTTTTTAAAAGTTGTAGGTGAAGTAGCAAATAGATTGCATGATGGCGATACAGTACCGTTGGGATTTGGGAAAATTACAAGTAATGTAGTATGTCTTCCTAAAGATACTTTCGATGTCACAACTTTGAATAGGGATACTGGTTTTGAGCCTGAGGTCACATTTGAAGATGGCATTGAAAGAACTGCTAAATGGATACTGTCAGAGTCTACCTGCAATACAAAATAGAAAGGTATAGGTATTGACAATGGATATTCTATATTCTAGCAGTGATAGTTATGCATTTTTAACAGGAATTTCTATACTTTCGTTATTGGAAAATAACAAATCATGTGAGCATATTCATATTTACATTATGGATAATGCCATTACAGAATTAAATAAGAATAGACTAGTGGGAGTTGTACATAGCTATAATCGAGAAATTACGTTTGTGCCTATGCCAGATATGAAGGAGAAAACAGGCATAGACATAAAGACAGGACGATGGAACATAAGCACTTTTGGAAGGCTCTATATGGCTGAGATCCTTCCACTGAATGTTGAAAAAGTGTTGAATATTGATTGTGATACAATTATTGTTGATTCTCTTGAACCTCTATGGAATATGGATATAAGCAAGTATATTGTTGGTGGTATGCTTGAAAGTATCAATGATAGGTATCGTACTAATATTGGTATGAATGCCGGAGAGTCATTTTTAAATGGTGGTATACTCATGATGAATTTGAATCGTGTCCGTGAAGAAAGATATGAAGACAAATTTACTAAGTTTATCAAGAAATATTCTGGACGGTTAGGATATTTAGATCAAGATGTAATTAATGGTGTTGTAAGTGAAAAAGATAAGATAGTTCTTCCGATACGATATAATGTGATTTCAATTTACTATTATAGTACATATGAACAAACGCTGAAATATAGAAGAGCGAACAAGTTTTATTCAAAAAAAGAGTTTATAGAAAGTGTTAAAAATCCAGGATTGGTACACTTTACCACATGCTTCTTAGATGGGTTGCGTCCATGGATTGAAGGTAATAGACACCCATGGCGTGAAGAGTTTTTGAAGTACAAAGCGATGAGCCCATGGTCGGATCAACCGTTATCTAAAGATAAAAGAAGTAAGGTCAACAAAACCAAAACTTTTATTGTTAAGCATTGCCCACGTATAATTTTGGTGCCCATTGTTTCTTTGTTACATGGAGTTGTTGTGCCAAATAAGAATAAGAGAATGATGGCTAGAGGAATGGCTGCTTTTGAACAAAAGGGAGAATAATTATGGAGCCAATAAGAGTATTACAAGAGAATGTTATTATGGATCCAGGTGGAATAGAAAGCCTTCTTATGAATTTATATAGACATATTGATAGGGAAAAGGTTCAGTTTGATTTTCTATTGCATCGTCCCCAGAAAGGAACTTTTGACAAAGAAATTGAGTCTTTAGGTGGAAGGATATATAGGGCGGAGCCGTTTAACCCTTTACATTATGTAAAATATATGAATAGCATGAAAACCATTATGGAAGATAATCCAGAGTACAAAATAATCCATGCACATTCTGAACTGAATTATTGGCCATTAAAGATGGCTAAACAAATGGGAATACCAGTTAGAATTGCACATAGTCATAATGCAAGAAGCACTTTGAATTTGAAGTACTTTTTCTTAGCTTATGAGAAAGCGGTTATTAAATCGGCAGCAACTGATTTGTTTATGTGTTCTACGATCGCTGGCGAATGGACGTATGGGAAAAAAGCTGTTGCTGATAATCGATGTATCTTTCTGAAAAACGGAATTGAGGTTGACAAATATATCTTTAACCCAAACACAAGGTTAAAAGTTAGAGATACGCTTGGCGTACAGGATAACTTGGTTATTGGTCATGTCGGACGTTTTATGCAACAGAAAAATCATATGTTTTTAATTGATATTTTCGCTGCCATTAAAGCGAGAAAACCAAGTGCCAAGCTTATATTGGTCAGCGAAGGCAGACTGCTCGAAGATGTAAAAAAGAAAGTTAATGATTTAAATTTGAAGAACAGCGTAATGTTTCTTGGCTTTCGAGACGACGTGGATCAATTAATGCAGGCTATGGATGTGTTCGTACTACCTTCATTGTGGGAGGGGTTGCCTTTTACATTGGTTGAAGCACAAGCAGCAGGATTGCCTTGTGTGATAAGCGATGTTATTTCTGATGAAGCAATTGTATCAGATATCATAAAAAAGGTTTCAGTTAAGGAGAGTGCACAGATATGGGCAGAACAGATTATAGATGTTTATCAAAATATTAAGAGAAAGGATATATCTAATTTAGTGCGAGAGGCTGGTTTTGATATTGTCACTTCTGCGAACTGGCTGCAGAACTACTATTTAGAAAGATATGAGGATGCAATTAAAGGTATATGAATAAGATATTGTTTGTAGTGCCGTCTTTTTCAGGTGGCGGTGCAGAGCGAGTTGTTACCGTATTAGCTAGTAATTTAGCAGAAAGAGGTTTTGATGTAAGCTGTATTATCTATTATAGAGCAGAAAAAGAGTATGAATACAGTGATAAAATTAAAGTTTTTAATCTAACAGGTGGGAAAGAAGAAGACTACAGAGCCCTTAATATGAAAAGTAAAGTTTTGAAGTTGAGAAATATGATTACATCTATTCATCCGGACTATATTATTCCATTTTTGCCACAGGTGGGGTTTCATGTTTGGCTTGCGTCTTTAGGAAAAAAATACAGAATCATACAGACTGTACGAAATGATCCTAGAAATGATCCGACTTCAAGATTTGAACGCTTAATAAGAAATCTGATGCTTACTTTTTCGTGGCGTAATTTTGTACAAAATAAGGAGCAGCTAGATTACTTTCCAGCTTTTATTAAGAAGAAAACAAGTATATTGCCAAATCCTGTACCACAGAGCCTATTCCAGATGAAACATCATTATTCTAGTCAGGTAAAAAATGTAATTTCATTAGGACGATTGTCGAAGCAGAAGAATTTTGACTTGATAATTAGAACAGCAGCAAGAGTTCATCAACAGTATCCAGATATAAAATTTCATATATTTGGAGATGGTGATTTGCATGATACTTTGTATCAAACTATAGTTAATAGTAATTTGAAAGATTGTGTTGTTCTTGAAGGAAGAACAGATAAACCTTATGAGGAAATGTGTGGAGCAGATATTTTTGTTTTGTCTTCAAATTATGAAGGAATGCCCAATGCTTTGTTGGAAGCTATGGCTTTAGGAATGCCCAGCATTTCAACAGATTGTCCTACAGGACCTTCTGATATAATTCATAACCAGGTTAACGGAAGATTGGTACCTTTGGATGATGATCAGGCAATAGCTGACATAATAATTGAATGGGTAAATGATCCTCAGAAATTAGAAATAACTGGTGAGAATGCAAAAAGAACAATTCTCGATAATTATAGTGCAGATGTTATTTCAAATAAGTTTCTTAAGGAAGTATTGCTCTTTAATGGAGGGAATAATAACTAGTCCTTATTTATCTTTTCTAAATATCATTTTATCGACATAAAAGTTTCTAGTAATGGACTTTACATAGAAGCGGTTTATCATATTGAGTGGTTTTATTCCGTTCAATATGATTGCGTTGTTGTTACATGATTTAAGCCATGTATCTGTGATAATAATTCCTTTTATTACAGGATTGATAATAAGAACAAATGAGAACATAATTCTAGTAAAAAAGATAATCCACTGTCGCAAACTTTTTATTATGGTTTAGTGCTGATATTTATAAGAGTAGTAACTTATTGCGAAGTATATGACTTTATCACAGCATTATTTCCATATGCTGTATTATGGATTGTTTCTGTTGGGATTGACTTAAGTAGTTCGTTATTGAAAAAGGGGTGATTTTATGAGCTCAAAAACCAAAAAATCTTATGTTGAGACACTTAGAATATTAGCGACATTTGCGGTAGTAATGATACATATTTGCAAGACTGAAGTTGTTAATTATTCTATCGATGAGATAGGGACATCAGAATATATAATATATAGTGTAGGTTATGCGTTTGTCCGATGGGCAGTGCCTGTGTTTATCATGATTACTGGTAGTTTATTATTACAACCAGAAAAAGAGATAAGTAGACAGAAAATTTTAATATATATAAGACGCATGGTTATTGCCCTGTTTCTGTTTGGCATCGTTTATGCTTGCATGGAAATTGTTTTTAATGAAGGACTTGTAAATTGGTATTTGTTAATACCTAAGGCACTTTTGAGAGTGGCTGAAATGAAGTCATGGGATCATCTTTGGTATTTGTATTTGTTAATAGGATTGTATATTATGACTCCATTTACTAAGGCGGCTCTTGAAAAAATTAATAGTAGAGATTTGTGGTATTTAATTGCTGTTTTATATGTAATTAACTATATTGTTCCCACAATTAACATGATAACTGGTCTTACAATTTCTAAGTTGTGGATTGCAGCTAATGGGTATTATACATATTATTTAACAGGGTACTATCTAACTGTTCCTAATAATCAGCTAATAAAGAATAAAAAACTGGTTTACTTGCTTGGAGCTGTATCCATGATATTTATGTGTGTTTGGGATGCTTTGAAAATATGGTTTGTGGGGGACTACTCACATTGGTTAAGGGATGCAAATTGTTTAATACCATTTATTTCTGTTGCAATTTTTGTGTTTTTTAAGACCAATGATAATATTCGATTGGGTGAGAATAAAATAGGATCATCTATTTCAAAATGTAGCTTTGGAATTTATTTGTTACATCCATTTTATATCAATATTTTGTATAAAATGGTTGGCGTTACTCCAAGAAGTTTTCCTATTATTGTAGGAATATTATTACTGTTTTTGGCTGTGTTTGCACTTTCTTGGGTAACTACAGCAATTATTAAAAGAATACCAATAATCAAAGAAATAGTATAATTTGACCAAGGAGTAAACTATGAAACACAAATTGACAATTAGAAGTATTGTTGAGTTTTTGGATAGTAGAGGAGCATTTCGGTGGATGTCTGATGAAATGTATCTTCAATTTATGTTCAGGATAAAAATGCATAATAAGCTCAATTTGAGCAATACCACAACGTTTAGTGAAAAAATCAGTGGTTAAAGTTAAATGATCACTGTCCCGAATATTTGACAATGGTCGATAAGTATGCAGTAAAGAAATATGTATCCGATATTATAGGGGGGAATACATTATTCCTACATTGGGAGTCTAGGAGAAATTTGAAAAAACCGATTTTACTTCTTTGCCTGATTACATATTAGGTTTGATGTAATTCTATAAGGTTTTTTTAAATCAATGTTTTATGTGTAAATAATATGAGCAACAGAGGTGAAAATAGATGATTGGAGTTGTCCAAATCAAAACTAAAATGCTATTCAGTAAAATATGTATATTGATTTTTTTTATTGCTCTGTTTGCGTATATGCCAACAGCAAGATATGGCGATAAATATGTTGGAATTGCTGCATTTATTTTATTAGTAGGTAATACCATTCTATGTGCAAGTAGAAAAACTATAGAAATTAAATTTGACAAAGTTTTGCTTTGGTATTGTGCTATTGTTGCGTATGGTATAATGTCGTGTATATGGTCAAATAGTACTGAAATGTTAGAACTATATATTACTAATATATTCCCTATGGTCTTAGGTGCTACATTGTGTATATCTAGTTATATTAACTCGGATGAGGATTTGGACACAGTATTTAAAATGATGATCATGGCAGGATGTATTGCAGCGATTCGTTTCTGCTACTATACGCCATGGAGTATAATTTTTTCTTCTAATTCTTATATTAGAGGAACTTTTGGTTCACTAATTGATGACGTAACTAATTACAATAATTACACAACACATCTAGCAATTATTTGTCTAATTGCAGCATATTATGCAGTAATAAGAGGGAAAAAATGGTGTTGGTTGTCATTTGGATTCCTTTCCGCAGTAGTAGTTGTAGGTGGTTCACGCAAAAATTTTATAGTTATACCATTAATAATACTATTTTACTCTTTGTGCCAAGGAAATGTAAAGAAAAAAATTAAATCAATGGCATTGGTGATTTTCATAATTACATTAGGATTGTATGCTTTAGTGAATATAGAAATACTTTCTCAAATTAAAACAAAATCATTTGAAATGGTTGCAGGTTTATTTTCTAATTCCAATAATATGTCACAGGTTGATGAAAGTACAATAGAAAGATTATATTTACAATTTACAGCACTAAACGTATGGACAGACCACCCTTTACTTGGTGTCGGGTTTAATAATTTTATACACTACAACTATCTTAAGATTACTGCACACAACAATTATTTGGAAATCCTTGCCTCTTTAGGAATTATAGGTCTAATAATATACTACTCCAAATACTTTGCATCAATCGTTGGTTGCCAAAAAGAAATCCTTAAGGGAAATGTTAACTCTATGAACATAATGGTTATGGGTGTACTTTTGGGGTACATGCTACAAGAATATGGGGCAGTCATAGTTTATAGCAGAGAAAGAATGATTATATTAATTCTTGTTTTTGTCGCTTATTCTGTCACAAATAAGCGAAAGAGATATAAACTTTTGAATTTAAAGTAATATGTTAGATGATAAGCAATGTGGTAATATAGATTTTAGGATAATAATTTTCTAGTGAAAGAAGTTTGGCGAATTATGTCAGCATACTTGAGGAGACTTATAAATCTAGTGCTTTTTAACATCTGATTTTCAGTCTTTCACTGTTCATTATAAGTAACTGTTAAAGAATAGAAACTGTTTTACTTGCTTAGAAATGGATTTATGACATTTATATATGTTTGCGATTTCTTGGGTAACAACAGCAATTATTAAAAGAATACCAATAATCAAAGAAATAGTATAATTTGACCAAGGAGTAAACTATGAAACACAAATTGACAATTAGAAATATTGTTGAGTTTTTGGATAGTAGAGGAGCATTTCGGTGGATGTCTGATGAAATGTATCTTCAATTTATGTTCAGGATAAAAATGCATAATAAGCTCAATTTGAGCAATCCTACAACGTTTAGCGAAAAAATTCAGTGGTTAAAGTTAAATGATCGCCGTCCCGAATATACGACAATGGTCGATAAGTATGCAGTAAAGAAATATGTTTCTGATATTATAGGAGAAGAGTACATTATTCCTACATTGGGCGTCTGGGAGAAGTTCGAGGATATTGATTTTTCTTCTTTGCCTGACCAATTTGTCTTAAAATGTACTCATGATTCAGGCGGACTGGTTATTTGCCGAGATAAGTCAAAATTAGATATGGATGCAACGAAGCGGAAGATTGAAAAATGCTTAAAGCGTAACTATTACTGGATGGGGCGGGAATGGCCATATAAGAATGTTCCTCCACGTATTATTGCAGAAGCATATATGGAAAATAATCAAATACATGATTTAAGAAATTATAGATTTTTTGCTTTTGATGGAGTTGTAAAAGCCTTATTTAATTCACCTGAGCACCAAAATAGTAGCGAAAAAACAAAGTTTGACTTTTTCAATATGGATTTTAGACCTTTGAATTATAAAAATTATAATCCTGATGCAGTTGTACTACCTAAAAAGCCTGACACATTCAATAGGATGAGAGAATTGACTGAAAAACTGTCAAAAGAAATTTCTCAGGTGAGAGTTGATTTTTACGAAGTGAATGACAGAACTTACTTTGGCGAATTAACATTTGCTCATCGGAGTGGAATGATGCCATTTGAACCAGATGAAAGGGATAAAACTTTTGGAGAGTGGATTAAACTTTCTGATGATAATCAGGGGGGGTATCTACTGATAAGTAATGGATTTGTGATCTATATCCATGAAATGGTGAATGAATTGTCTGACTATAAATTCTATTGTTTTAATGGAAGACCTATTTTGTGTCAAGTTATAAAGAATCGAACAACACATGAAACAATAGATTACTTTAATATGGATTGGCAACATCAAGAAATTAAAGGACTCAATACACCATATAAACCTCACTTTGAAGGACGTATTTTTGCCCCTTATAATTTTGAATGGATGAAAAATACTGCTGCATTGCTATCGAAAAATATCCCTTTTATTAGAGTGGATTTCTACGAAATTCAGGACAAACCATTTTTTGGGGAACTGACATTTTTCCCAGCGAGTGGAATAGGTTCATTTTGTCCTGATAAATGGAATAATTATTTAGGTGAAATGACTGAATTGGCAATATAGTATTATTGTTAAGGAATACTTCATGGAGGAACTATCTAAATGTCAAAAACTAATACAAGAGGAAAGCGGTTGGCTAAAAATACTGTTTCCTCATTAATTTTTCAACTAACAACGATTATCTGTGGTTTCATTTTACCACGTTTAATATTAAGTTACTTCGGTTCACAGGTTAATGGGTTGGTAAACTCAATTACTCAGTTCCTTCAGATTGTTGCATTCTTGGAATTAGGTGTTGGAGCTGTTGTTCAATCATCGTTGTATAAACCACTTGCAGATAAATATAATGATATGATAAGCAAAGTGCTTGTATCAGCTAATAAGTTTTTTAGATGTTTAGCATTGATTATCTTAGTCTATGTAATCATACTGATTGCAGTATATCCGCTTATAGTTGCTAAATCATTTGATTTTATGTTTACGGCAATACTTGTAGCCTCTATGAGCATTAGTTCTTTTGCACAATATTACTTTGGAGTAGTAGATAGATTGTTGCTGACTGCAGATCAAAGAGGGTATGTTCAGTATAATTCTCAAACAATTACACTAATTTTAAACACTGCTACTTGTGCAGTGCTTATACATCTAGGATCCTCAATTCAATTAGTTAAACTAACAACTTCTCTTATCTATCTGTTGCGCCCTGTTTTCTTGCGTTGGTATGTAAATAGACATTATGCAATTAATAGAAAAATAAAATATCAAGGTGAGCCAATAAAGCAGAAATGGAACGGTGTTGCACAGCATGTTGCAGCAGTCGTATTGGATAGCACAGATAATATTGTGTTAACATTGTTTGCAACATTATCAGATGTTTCAATTTATTCAATACATCATTTAGCGATATATGGTGTAAAACAGCTATTCACTTCAATGACTAACGGTATCAATGCACTTCTAGGGGAACTTTGGGCAAAACAAGAAATCAATGAATTAGAAAAAACATTTTCATGGACAGAATGGTCAATACATACTGGCACAGTTTTTGTGTTTGGCTGTACAGGAATGCTCATTATGCCGTTTGTGATGGTGTATACTTATGGCATTACTGATGCAAATTATATTCAGCCATTATTTGCAACCTTGATTACATTGGCTCATGCGTGTCATTGCCTTCGTTTGCCATATAACATTATGATACTTGCAGGTGGGCACTACAAACAGACAAAGAGGAGCTACATTATTGCTGCAATGATTAATATAGTCATATCAGTAGTGACTGTTAATATTTGGGGGCTAGTTGGGGTTGCAATAGGAACTTTGGTAGCTATGTTATATCAAACAATTTGGATGGCACTATATGTTTCAAAAAATCTTGTTAAATGGCCAATACAGAAATTTGTTAAACAAATATTAGTAGACATTGCTACGGTTTTAATAGGAGTACTTTTAACACTAAATTTATCAATGGAAAGTGTTGGATATATAAATTGGCTATTCTTGGCTTGTGAAATTGCTGCAATTTGGGGAATAACTGTATTAGCTGTAAATGTTTTTGCCTATCGTGATAAAACAAAAATCCTTCTTAGAAAGATTATGCTTAAATAATTATTACATCCTACGATAATGCAAGTTTAGTGCCAGCTGATATATAGAAATCTGCTTCTAAGAGGTTAGTATTACGTTAAAAACTGGTAGCAAAAGCATGCAAAGTTAGTAAAAAAGTGATTGGGAAGGTGTCACAACTGTCACGGCCCGGAAAATGTGAATCCATTGATCCGCTGATGAAATAATGTTCCATCACTATTTAGGTGCTAAAACGGTTGGAATTATAATTAATTAATTTTTGATTGGGGGACAAAATATGCATAATTCAAATAAACTAGCCTATGCCAACATAGGTCAGTTTATACTTGACATGTTGTTTTTGGTCATAGCATACTTCATATCATACTTTATTGCTTCAAATCTGAAGCAACTGCATGGTATTACTGAATTCATGTGGGTTCCTGCTGTGTATGTACCTATATGGATGCTTATTATGTTGAGTTTGGGTATGTATAATAAAACTACATTCAATTATAGCGACAGAATTATCCGTAATATTTTGTTCTCATCACTAATTTCCAGCATGTTCCTTACAATGGTTATGTACTTTATTAAAGAAGCAATGTTTAGCAGAACAATGTTTGTGACTTTTGTAGTGGCAAGTGTTTCAATATCCATTATAGAAAGATTGATATATGTTCTTATAGTTAATAAATACCGAAGCAATAATGCCAAGAATGTTATTTTTATTGGCGTTCCGGATAGAGCACTGGAGTATGCATATTATATTACAAAAACAAATCTGAAGATTAATGTTTTAGGTTA
>Ga0116193_1001414_pt1 | contig 19903 bp, 9 predicted proteins | sample AD_UKC115_MetaG_FD_89892 | JGI IMG/M metagenome (GOLD analysis project Ga0116193, IMG submission 89892) | Active sludge microbial communities of municipal wastewater-treating anaerobic digesters from Hong Kong - AD_UKC115_MetaG | ecosystem: Engineered > Bioreactor > Anaerobic > Digestate | place... | reverse complement strand
TGGCCTTAACATTTTATGCCGGTAATTACGAAAATGCACTCGACAAAAACTATTCGATTGAAATTCAGGATCTTTACGTTCGTCTCGATCAGGAAATAGCTCAACTGTTGGAGACAGTAGATAAAACTGTAGGAATTAATAATACGCTTATTTTTGTTACTTCCACCGGATACTTCAGCGAACAAGAGGTAATTCCTAACAATATCAAACTGTCTGGAGGCGAATTTCGTCCCGATCGCACAATTGCTATTCTCAACATGTATTTGATGGCAATTTACGGTAAAGAACAATGGATTAAAAAATATTACAACGGTCAACTTTATTTTGATCACAAACTCATTGAAGACAGAAAAATCAGCCTTTCGGAATTTCAGCAACGGGCCGCAGAATTTTTAGTGCAGTTTGATGGCATTCAAGATGTGATCACTTCACAGCAAATGTTGCATGGCGCATACAATCAAACGGTAGAATTTTATCGAAACGGATTTTACAAAGGAATTTCGGGCGACTTGTTCATCGAATTTCAGCCCGGCTGGAAGGTGATGGATAATCAGCTATCGAACGACAAACGAATCAACAACAATGCCGTTTCGGCCCCGCTCATCTTTTTTGGTCAAAACATTGCTCCGCAAAAAATTTACCGAACCGTAGATGTAACCGAGATAGCTCCTTCCGTTGCGCATCGTTTGCGCATCAGAGCACCAAATGCAGCGAAGTCTGACGTTTTGAGAGAGTTGTTCTGACTATCAAACGCAAAGCATATTTCGAAATCATTTACTAAAAAATAATTTAACAGATTAAAGCATAAAACAATATATGGCATTAAACGACATAATATCTAAAATTTTTGGAAACAAGGCGCAACGAGATTTAAAGGCAATTAATCCGGTTGTGGAAAAAATAAAAGCCGTATATCCGGAAATTACAAAGCTGTCAAATGACGAGTTAAGAGCTCGCACAAAGGCATTGGAAACGCAAATTCAGTCTTCTGTAAGCGACGAAAGAGCAAAAATTGCCGAATTAAAGAAAGACATAGAAAATATTGAATTAGAAGAACGCGAAAAAGTTTGGAAACAAATAGACAAGATAGAAGACGAAATCACCGAAAAGTTGGAAAAAGCTTTGGATGCAGCTCTTCCGGAGGCTTTTGCGATTATGAAAGATACGGCTCGTCGATTTACCGAAAATAGCGAAATTATCGTAACGGCAACCGATTTCGACCGCAATTTGGCTGCTAATCATGATTTTGTGCGTATCGAAGGAGACAAAGCCATCTATCAAAACCATTGGATGGCCGGTGGTAACGAAATCACTTGGGACATGGTGCATTACGATGTTCAGCTCTTCGGTGGAGTTGTATTACATCAAGGCAAAATAGCCGAAATGGCTACAGGAGAAGGAAAAACATTGGTCGCAACACTTCCGGTATTCCTTAATGCACTCACACACAACGGAGTGCATGTAGTTACCGTAAACGATTATCTTTCCAAACGCGACTCGGAATGGATGGGCCCATTATACATGTTTCACGGACTCTCCGTTGACTGTATCGACAAGCATGAACCCAATTCAGAAGCAAGACGCAAAGCCTACGAATCTGACATTACGTTTGGAACGAATAACGAATTCGGATTCGATTATCTTCGTGACAATATGGCGGTTTCGCCGGCAGATTTGGTGCAACGCAAACACAATTATGCGATTGTGGATGAAGTCGATTCGGTATTAATCGATGATGCACGTACGCCATTGATTATCTCCGGTCCGGTTCCTAAAGGCGAAGAGCAACTCTTTGATGTATTTCGTCCGCGAGTAGAAATGCTCGTAAAAGCGCAAAGGGAACTTACCACACGGTTGCTCGCCGAAGCCAAACAGAAAATGGAATCGGATGACAAAAAAGAACAAGAAGAAGGAGCACTACTTCTATATCGTTCTTTTAAGGGAATGCCCAGATACAAACCTCTCATCAAGTATCTTAGCGAGCAGGGGGTGAAAGCTGCCATGCTCAAAACAGAAGAGTTTTATATGCAGGACCAGAATAGAAACATGCATATTGTTACTGATCCTTTATATTTTGTTATCGACGAAAAAAATAACACAGTAGAACTCACAGACAAGGGCATTGATGCATTGACCGGCAAATCGGATGATCCTCAATTTTTTGTATTGCCCGACATAGCCTCGCAACTTTCGGAACTTGAGCACGAAAATTTGACAGAAGAAGAAAAGGCTGCAAAGAAAGACGAATTGCTCCAAAACTATGCCATCAAATCCGAGCGCGTTCATACCATCAACCAATTACTCAAAGCATATACACTCTTCGAAAGGGATGACGAATATGTGGTGATCGACAATAAGGTGAAAATCGTTGACGAACAAACCGGTCGCATCATGGAAGGTCGCCGTTATTCGGACGGATTGCACCAGGCCATCGAAGCCAAAGAGCGTGTGAAAGTTGAGGCAGCTACGCAAACTTACGCCACAATTACTCTGCAGAATTATTTTCGAATGTATCACAAACTTGCCGGTATGACCGGTACTGCCGAAACCGAAGCCGGAGAGTTTTGGGATATTTACAAATTGGATGTGGTGGTGATCCCTACAAATAAACCGGTCATTCGTAATGATATGAACGACCGTATCTACAAAACCAAGCGCGAAAAATATACGGCAGTTATCGAAGAAATAGAACGATTGGTAAATGCCGGCCGTCCGGTTTTGGTAGGAACTACATCGGTTGAAATTTCGGAATTGCTCAGTAGAATGCTTACGCTCCGGAAAATAAAGCACAACGTGCTCAATGCCAAACTTCATCAACGCGAAGCGGAAATCGTTGCCAATGCAGGACAATCCGGGGTTGTAACTATTGCGACAAATATGGCCGGACGCGGAACCGATATCAAACTTTCGCCCGAAGTTCGAGCAGCCGGAGGTTTAGCTATTATCGGCACCGAGCGCCATGAATCCCGTCGAGTGGACAGACAGTTACGTGGTCGTGCCGGACGTCAGGGTGATCCCGGATCATCCGTCTTCTTTGTTTCCCTCGAAGACGATTTGATGCGATTGTTCGCAACCGAACGTATAGCGGGACTGATGGATCGTATGGGCTTCAAAGAAGGAGATGTGCTCGAACATGACATGTTGAGTAAATCTGTAGAACGTGCCCAGAAAAAAGTTGAAGAAAACAATTTCGGCATTCGAAAACGCCTGCTCGAATACGATGACGTCATGAATTCGCAACGCGAATTGATTTACAAAAGACGTAAACACGCTTTGATGGGAGAACGTATTGAGTTGGATGTTCTTAATATGATTCAAGAAACCTCTCGAAATATTGTTGAAGATAATCAGGATGACTATGAAGCCATGAAAATGGAGCTTCTCCGCGTGATGGCGTTGGAGATTCCTTTTACGGAAGAACAAATGAGGGATCTGAAACCCAACGAGCAATCCGAAATGATATTCAACAAAGCTATCGAAAGTTTCAAAAGAAAAGTCGATCGTATGGCCGAAATTGCTAATCCGGTCATCAAACAGGTTTATGAAACACAAGGAGCAATGTATCAAAACATTTTGATTCCGATTACGGACGGCAAAAGAATATATAACATCGCTACCAATCTCAAAGAGGCATACGAGTCGGGCTCAAAAGCGTTGGTGAAATCTTTCGAAAAATCCATTCTTCTTCACACCATAGATGAACATTGGAAAGAACATCTGCGAGAAATGGACGAGTTACGACAATCAGTTCAAAATGCCACTTACGAACAAAAAGATCCATTGCTTATTTATAAACTGGAATCTTTCAATCTGTTTAAGATCATGGTCGAAGATATTAATTCTGAAGTCGTATCTATCTTGATGAGAGGCCAAATACCTGTTCAAAATCCGGAAAACGTTCGTCAGGCAGCCCCGGAGCAAAAAACCGATTATAGCAAATATCGCACTCGAAAAGATGAAATGGGAGCGATGTCAGGGTCGAAAGCGAATGGGACACCACAACCTCAAGAGAAAAAATTGGAGCCGGTACGGGTTGAGAAAAAAGTCGGACGAAACGATCCGTGTCCTTGCGGAAGTGGCAAAAAATACAAAAATTGTCACGGAAAATTTGAATAGAACATACATTTCTTGAGTATTTATCCCCTGGGGAAATTGAAATTTCTTCAGGGTATTTTTTGTGAATAAAAAGTCGAGCTTAATCAAATTGCACTTGTAAGATTATCTTTTTCAATTCTCATTTTTTTCGAGCAATTATTTGTTAAATCCATTCAAAAGCAGTATCTTAGTAGAATATTTCAGTTCAATACGACATACTCGTTAAGTGTTTGTTATTAAATAATATATAATCATTATATAAAGAAAAAAATCACATTACGGCATGATTAATCAAGAAGACAGAATCATCCCAATTAACATCGAAGATGAAATGAAATCGGCATACATCGATTATTCGATGTCTGTCATAGTATCTAGGGCATTACCCGATGTGAGGGACGGATTTAAACCCGTTCATCGACGAATTCTTTTTGGAATGTACGAACTCGGCAACACCCCCGATAAACCGCATAAAAAGTCGGCAAGAATAGTGGGTGAGGTGCTGGGTAAATATCATCCGCATGGAGATTCGTCGGTTTACAATGCAATGGTACGATTGGCACAGAGTTGGAGCATGCGCTATCCTTTGGTTGATGGTCAGGGAAACATGGGTAGCATTGACGGAGACAGCCCTGCTGCGATGCGTTATACCGAAGCCCGACTCAATAAACTTGCCGAAGAAATGCTTCGAGACATCGATAAAGAAACTGTCGATTTTCAACTCAATTTTGATGACACGCTAAATGAACCCACTGTTTTACCAACGCGAATTCCAAACCTCTTGATCAATGGGTCTTCCGGTATCGCAGTAGGAATGGCTACCAACATTGCACCACACAATCTTACTGAATGTATTGATGGTATCGTGGCTTACATCGACAATCGCGATATCGATATCAAAGGGCTGATGCAATATATCAAGGCCCCCGATTTTCCAACCGGAGGATTTATCTATGGGTATAAAGGCGTAGAAGAATCATTCGAAACCGGCAGAGGTCGCATCGTTATACGTGGAAAAGCAGAGATAGAATCAGGCAAAGTTCACGATAAAATAATCGTTTCGGAAATTCCGTACATGGTAAATAAAGCCGAATTGATAAAAAATATTGCCGATTTGGTAACTGACAAAAAAATAGAAGGCATTTCGAATGTAAATGATGAAAGCGACCGTCAGGGAATGCGAATAGTTATCGATGTCAAGCGTGATGCCAATGCCAATGTAGTTCTTAATAAATTGTACAAGCTCACGGCACTTCAATCATCTTTCAATGTAAATAATATTGCTTTGGTAAAAGGTCGTCCTCAAATGCTCAACCTGAAGCAACTCATTGAGCTATTTGTAGAGCATCGTCACGATGTCGTGATCCGACGAACCAAATTCGATTTACGTAAAGCCCAAGAACGTGCACATATTCTCGAAGGATTGATTATTGCTTCAGACAATATTGATGAAGTAATTTCCATTATCAGAAATTCGGGAACCCCTCAAGAAGCGATTCAACGATTGGTAGATCGTTTTGCTCTCTCTGAAATTCAGGCAAGAGCGATTGTCGAAATGCGTTTGCGTCAGCTGACGGGTTTGGAACAAAATAAACTCCATGCCGAATACGAAGAAATCACTAAATTGATTGATTATTTGAACGAGATATTGAACGATGATGACCTTTGCATGAAGGTAATTAAAGACGAGCTTATTGAAATAAAAAACAAATACGGGGATGCCCGACGTTCCGAAATTGTATATGCTTCGGAAGAAATGAATCCTGAAGATTTTTACAGTGATGACCAAATGATAATTACGATATCGCATTTCGGCTATATCAAGCGTACCGCATTAACGGAATTTCACACTCAAAATCGAGGTGGAGTAGGGGCAAAGGGATCTGAAACAAGAGATGAAGATTTCGTGGAACACATCTATCCTGCTACCATGCACAATTATATGCTGTTTTTTACCCAAAAAGGTAAATGCTATTGGTTGCGTGTATATGAAATTCCGGAAGGAACGAAAAACTCGAAAGGTAGAGCGATTCAAAATTTATTGAACATAGACCCTGACGATGCGGTTACGGCTTTCGTACGAGTGCCGGGATTCGATGATGAGGAATACATCAATTCTCATTATCTGCTTTTCTGCACCAAACAGGGAATCGTCAAGAAAACCGTACTTGAAGCATATTCCAGACCTCGTCAAAACGGCGTAATAGCCATTTCGTTGAATGAAAACGATCAGGTGATATCCGTTCGTTTGACCGACGGGAAAAAAGATGTTATTCTTGCAAACAGAAATGGACGAGCTATACGTTTCAACGAAGATACTGTTCGTCCGATGGGACGTACTGCAACCGGTGTAATTGGCATGCGATTGGACGACGATGGTGAAGACTATATTGTTGGAATGATTTGTATGGACAGTAATTCGGAAGATACCATCCTGGTAGTTTCGGAACAAGGATATGGCAAACGTACCCGATTGAACGACGAAGATGGTGAACCCGTTTACAGAATTACCAACCGAGGAGGGAAAGGCGTTAAAACATTGAATATTACACAAAAGACAGGGAAATTAGTATCTATCAAAAGTGTAACAGATGACAATGATTTAATGATAATTAACAAGTCTGGAATCACTATTCGTGTGAAAATTTCCGATATTCGCGTTATGGGAAGGGCTACACAAGGAGTTCGACTTATTAATTTGGAAAAAAGAAATGACGAGATAGCTTCTGTTTGTAAGGTTAATTCAAACGATGATGCGGAAAACAATTCTTTCTTGATTGATGAAATTGCTGACAAGACAATTGAAAATGAAGAGTTTATTAATTTAGACAATGATGACGAGAATGACCAATAAAAGATCAAATTAAACCTTTTTCCTGATTTCAGTCTCAAAAAATGAGACAATTTGATTATCAAATGAATGAAATAAATTAATCCATTAAAGTTGAATAAAATGAAAAGAATTTTGTATTTCACCTTAATTGCTATCATGTCCGCCGGCACATTATACGCTCAAAAAAGTGTAGTGAAAGAAGCCAAACGTGCTTTGGACAGCAACAATCTGAACGAGGCAAAAAACCTCATTCAACAAGCTATCACTCATCCGGAAACAGCCAACGATCCCGAAACTTGGAAAATTTATGGCGATATAGGCAACAAAGCATTCGACAATGAACGTACCAACCAGATGCTTGGTAAGCAAGCCAACGACAAAGTGATGTACGACGGATTGCTCGAATCTTACATGCCTTACGTAAAAGCCGACTCGCTTGGAGAAATGCCTGATGCAAAAGGTAAGGTTAAGAATAAAGTTAGAAAAGATATTCAAGGCATACTCAAAGCAAATCATCCCTTTTATATTAATGGAGGGGTTTACTATAATGAACAGAAAGATTATGCCAAAGCAGCGGATTTCTTCGAAATATACTGGAATATACCAATGTTACCCATGTTTCAGGAGGACAAGAGTGCATTTAATTTAGATAGTACCTACCAAACTATCAAGTATTATGCGATAATCACTGCAATTCAGGCTGAAGATCATCCTCGTGCACTGAAAATGATCGAACGAGCTATAAATGAGCCGTTTATAGAAAACAGTGCATACAAGGAAAGCGACTTATATGAACTCCTTGCAAGTGAATATCTTCAACTTGGCGATACAGCCAATTATCTGAATACATTGTACGAGGGAGCTGAAAAATTTCCAAAGAGCAAATATTTCATCCCCAATCTGGTAAATCATTTTATTAGACAAAACGACAGCGAAAAAGCAATGGAATATTTGGATAAGGCAATCGCAAACGATCCATCAAATGCTTGTGATCTTAATAGTGTGAAAGGTGCACTTTTGTCTGAAAAGAAAGATTATGCCGGCGCTGAAGCTGAATACCAAAAAGCATTGGAGCAAGATCCCAACTGTGAACGAGCCTTGGAGGCATTGGCCGTCAATTATATCTTACAAGCTCAGGAGCTGAAAGAAAAAACCGCAACTCTTTCAGACCGTCAGCAACAATTGGCAAATGATAAGAAAACGGTAGAACTTTATAAAAAATCGCTTCCTTCACTCGAAAAATACACACAATTGCTAAGAGAACGAAATGCGGATCAGTCCGAAATCAATTCGGCACTCTTAAAATTAAGAAATGTGTATTATAACTTAAGTATCATGGGAGTAGATAAATCGAAAGAATTAGAAGCTGTTGAAAAGGAACTTGGAACTACGAATTAAATCAATTCCAGTAAATATATAAATAGAGACCTATTCTCTCGAGAGAATAGGTCTCTATTTATATATGAAAGGGAAGATAGAAACTAAAACATACAATTAAACATAATAGTTATTATAGAAATAACATACTTGAAGAATAAGCTAAATAAGCAAATGTGAAAAGTCAAAAAAAACATCGTAAAATATTATCTTTGTACAGGAATCGATGACAGTAAATTCAAAATCAAAAATGAGTAATCAAAGATACGATCTACGTGGCGTTTCAGCAACGAAAGAAGATGTACATAATGCGATCAAAAACTCAGACAAAGGGATATATCCTAAAGCTTTTTGCAAAATTATTCCCGATATTTTGGGTGGTGATCCCGATTATTGCAACATAATGCATGCTGACGGAGCCGGAACCAAAACATCGCTTGCTTACGTTTACTGGCGCGAAACCGGAGACCTTTCGGTATGGAAAGGCATCGCACAGGATGCGCTGATTATGAATATCGACGATTTGCTGTGTGTGGGAGCAACCGATAATATTTTACTGTCATCCACTATCGGCCGAAACAAAAATTTGATTCCGGGTGAAGTAATTTCGGCTATTATCAATGGTACCAATGACTTGTGCGAAGAGCTTTCTGCGCTTGGCGTACATATTTTTCCTACCGGTGGCGAAACGGCTGATGTTGGCGATTTGGTACGTACGATCATTGTTGACAGCACTGTCACCTGCCGCATGAAACGATCGGAAATTATCGATAACTCGCACATTCAAGCCGGAGATGTTATCGTCGGTTTGTCTTCAACTGGCAAGGCATCTTACGAAAAAGAATACAATGGCGGTATGGGCAGTAATGGACTTACTTCGGCCCGGCATGACGTTTTCGACAATTATCTGGCTCAAAAATATCCCGAGTCCTACGATCCTAATATTCCCGCCGACTTGGTATATTCGGGAAAAATGAAATTAACGGACCAAATCGAAAATTTAGGAATAGATGCCGGAAAACTTGTACTGTCCCCTACCCGCACCTACTCTCCAATTATTTCATTGATATTCAGTAAATTAAGAAATAAGATACATGGAATGATTCATTGTTCGGGGGGAGCTCAAACAAAAATTATGCACTTTTTGGGGCAAGACCTTCGGGTGGTGAAAGATCATTTATTTCCTGTTCCTCCTCTATTCGATCTGATACAAAAGCAATCCGGAACCGATTGGCAAGAAATGTACAAAGTTTTCAATATGGGACACCGTATGGAAATTTATCTTCCGGAAGAATACGCGCAACAAGTTATAGATATTTCGAACAGTTTTGATGTCGAAGCACAGATTGTCGGACGGGTTGAACAATCGGCTCATCGTGAATTGATTATCAAAAGCGAATTTGGAACATTCGTTTATGAATAACAAAATTAGCATCAAGAAAAATTAACTAAATGGTAAAGAATATTTTATTAGATAAAACGGCACATTTGGTAACACGGTTTGAAGAAGTGGCTACCCTTATAACAGATCCGGCAGTTATTGCCGACATGGACAGATATGTGAAGCTAAATAAGGAATACAGCGACTTGCAAAAAATAATTACCGTCAGAAAAGAATACGAAAATGCACTAAACAGCATCGACGAAGCCAAAAATATATTGGAAACCGAAAGTGATACGGATTTGCGAGCAATGGCAAATGAAGAAATATCTGCTAACGCAGAAAAACTTCCTGCTCTCGAAGAACAGATCAAATTACTTCTTATTCCTGCCGACCCTGAAGATGCCAAAAATGTGGTTATGGAAATCAGAGCAGGCACAGGTGGTGATGAAGCAGCTATTTTTGCCGGAGATCTTTATAAAATGTACGTAAAATATTGCGAAAGCAAAGGCTGGAAAACAGAAGTTACGAGTTTTACGGAAGGAACAGCAGGCGGATATAAAGAAATTATTTTCACAGTGACAGGAACTGACGTTTACGGAACATTGAAATACGAATCGGGCGTTCATCGCGTTCAACGCGTACCTGCAACCGAAACTCAGGGACGTGTTCATACATCGGCCGCTACTGTTGCGGTTTTGCCGGAAGCCGAAGAGTTTGATGTGGATTTAAATCCGGCCGATATCGATTTTCATACGGCTCGTTCGAGTGGTGCCGGTGGCCAAAATGTGAACAAAGTCGAAACCAAAGTCCAACTGACGCATCGCCCGACAGGCATTGTTGTAGTATGTCAACAGGCTCGTTCGCAACTTGCTAATCGAGAACTTGCCATGCAAATGCTTCGTACGAAACTCTACGATATGGAATTGACAAAACGTCAGGGCGATATTGCTTCGCGTCGCAAGACAATGGTTTCAACGGGCGACCGTTCGGCTAAAATTCGTACCTATAATTATCCTCAAGGTCGTGTAACAGACCATCGAATCAATTATACCATATATAATTTGGCAGCATTTATGGATGGAGACATTCAGGGTGTGATCGATCAATTGATTGTGAGCGAAAATGCTGAACGGATGAAAGAAGTCGAAATATAATTCCAAAATATTTAAAAAATGATTTTGAGATAATTGACACAACAAAATATGAACAAACAACAACTCTTCGAACAGATTCTGAAAAAACAATCGTTTCTTTGTGTCGGTCTGGATACCGATATTGCAAAAATTCCCGAACATTTGCTTGACGAAGAAGATCCCGTTTATACTTTCAACAAATCGATTATAGATGCCACAGCGCCTTATTGCATCGCATATAAACTCAACCTGGCTTTTTACGAATCTCAGGGTTTAAAGGGCTGGCTCGCTTTTGAACGAACTGTAGCATATATTCGCCAACGCTATCCCGACCAATTTATCATTGCCGATGCCAAACGTGGTGATATTGGGAATACGAGCGAAATGTATGCACAAACTTTCTTTGAAACTGTAAAGGTGGATGCCGTCACAGTGTCTCCTTATATGGGAGCCGACAGTGTGCAGCCTTTTTTGAAATATCATGCCAAGTGGGTGGTTTTGTTGGTTTTGACAAGCAATCCGGGCTCGAATGATTTTCAAATGACAGAAGATGCACGTGGTGAACGATTATTCGAAAAAGTGCTTCGAATTTCTAAAAGTTGGGCTACCGAAGAGCAAATGATGTATGTAATTGGAGCTACCCAAGGCCAAATGTTCGAAAATGTCAGAAAAATCGCACCACACCATTTTTTGCTCGTACCCGGTATCGGTGCACAAGGCGGTTCGCTCGAAGAGGTTTGTCGATATGGAATGAATGACACCTGCGGATTGTTGGTAAATTCGTCTCGTGCAATTATATATGCAGACCATTCGGAAGAGTTTGCTGACGCTGCTCGCGACAAAGCCCGCGAAACTCAAGCGGAAATGAAAATAATGTTGGATAAATATTTGAAATAAGGTATTCTCTGATTTATTAGAAAAAAAATGGCCGGCAAACGGAAAATTATCAACGATCCCGTTTTCGGGTTTATCAATATACCGAATGATTTTGTATATGAAGTCATCCAACATCCTTTTTTGCAGCGATTAAACCGAATAAGACAACTGGGGCTGGCTCCATTTGTATATCCCGGAGCTCAGCACACACGTTTTCATCATTCCATTGGGGCTATGCATTTGATGGATGAGGCATTGACCAACCTACGGCAAAAAGGATATGAAATAACCGATAACGAATACACAAACGCACTTGCAGCAATTCTCCTCCACGACGTAGGACACGGGCCTTTTTCTCACGCATTGGAACATACTCTCGTCCAAAACATTCAACACGAAACAATTTCATCTCTGCTCATGCAGCAAATAAATCGCGAATGGAATGGAGCGCTTGATACTGCTATAGCCATTTTCAACGATACTTACTCAAAACGATTTCTGCATCAGCTTGTGAGTGGACAACTGGATGTTGATCGTCTCGATTATTTACGCCGCGACAGCTTTTTCACGGGTGTGATCGAAGGAAATATCGGATCGGAGCGCATCATTAAAATGCTCGATCTGAAGGATGATCGTCTTGTTGTGGAATCAAAAGGCATATATTCTATCGAAAATTTTCTGATGTCGCGTCGTTTGATGTATTGGCAGGTATATCTGCATAAAACAGCAGTTGCAGCCGAAAAAATGCTGATCAATACTTTACGACGTGCAAAAGAATTATCGCTCGACGGAGTTCAGCTTTTTGCTTCCCCTTCCCTCTCCTATTTTTTGTTGAACGAGCCTAAGATGATGGATTTTGAAAATTACGGAGTTGCATTACAACATTTTGTCAATCTGGATGATAACGATATATGGTCAGCTCTAAAAGTGTGGTCATCACATCCCGACAAGGTATTGTCACTTCTCAGTTCGGGAATGGTTAATCGAAAGTTATTCAAAATCGAAGTTTCATCGGAGCAACCTGATCTCGGAAAAATAAGTGAATATTTGAAAAGTTATCAGCATAAATTTAATCTGTCCGAGCACGAAGCAAGCTATTTGTGTTCATTAGAACCGGTTACGACAGACATGTATAGAGAAGAAGATGACAGCATCGATATTCTGATGAAAGATGGGTCAGTGAAAGATATAGCTCAAGCATCCGATATACTCAATATTGAACTTTTGTCGAAAAAAGTGGAGAAATACTATTTCGCTTATCTGAAAATCTGATTATTTAATCTTGGTTATCAATATTTTCAATATCTTCTTTTGCCGTAGGCACAAAAAACCACACAACAACACATCCTACGACCCCAAATCCGAGTATGGTTAATCGCAAAGGAATATTCCGAACTACGACAAGCGATGAAAAGAGAACCATCGTTGTCATCAGTGCAAGTACCCCTAATTTTCCCTTTTGTGTCATACCCTTTCGCCGTTTATAATTTAAAATTTTTGGTCCCAAAATCTTATTATTCAATATCCATTGATACAATTTCGGCGAACTTTTTGCATAGAGAGCGGCTGATAACAATGCAAAAGGTGTGGAAGGAAGGCCGGGAACGAAAAGCCCCAAGATTGATAATCCGAAAGCAATAGATCCTCCAACAATATATAATACGCGAATGATACGATTCTTTTTTATTTGCAATGATTGCTGTTGTGCAAGCACGATTTCTGCAATCTAGTCTTCTTTTTGAGGATAAGTGCGATTAAGAGCACAAACGGGCGATTTTTTAAAAGACTTTATTTAATTTCAATTCCTTCTGGTGCGATTAAGAGCCTGGAAGGACGTACAGCGGCGTAATCCGTCGAGCATTTCAATTCCTTCTGGTGCGATTAAGAGATTAATAGATAAGATTCTTTCAAGGATCAATAAAACATTTCAATTCCTTCTGGTGCGATTAAGAGGCCTGTTACCTGCGGACTGTCTAACTCCCTATATTATTTCAATTCCTTCTGGTGCGATTAAGAGTTATAAAGACCCGGAGAGTCAATATCCGTATAAACATTTCAATTCCTTCTGGTGCGATTAAGAGAGATGCAGGATGGAAACATAGAGAAGGCGGCATACAAAATTTCAATTCCTTCTGGTGCGATTAAGAGTAATAGATCAGCCAGCCATACGCGATTGTAAGGATATTTCAATTCCTTCTGGTGCGATTAAGAGCCTGGAAGGACGTACAGCGGCGTAATCCGTCGAGCATTTCAATTCCTTCTAGTGCGATTAAGAGAGCCACTTCATATAAGTGTTCATAATGCCTTCTTTTATTTCAATTCCTTCTGGTGCGATTAAGAGTATCCATCAACATCTTTGCAGTCAAGCCTAATCCGTAATTTCAATTCCTTCTGGTGCGATTAAGAGTGCTGTAGTTGATCGCGAGATGCTTGATGACATCGTAATTTCAATTCCTTCTGGTGCGATTAAGAGTTCGACGGTTCTAATAACGTTGATGGCGCGTTAACATTTCAATTCCTTCTGGTGCGATTAAGAGATGCGTACCGTTGTAAACCAAAACATTGCCACTTGTATTTCAATTCCTTCTGGTGCGATTAAGAGAAAAAGAACAAGCTGAATTGCTTGAGAAACAAAAACATTTCAATTCCTTCTGGTGCGATTAAGAGCTTCGAGCCGTCCACGCGGATAGTGAACGTTCTTCTATTTCAATTCCTTCTGGTGCGATTAAGAGTGATGGAAGTGTGAAGTTTACGGATGGCGAGTTTCATTTCAATTCCTTCTGGTGCGATTAAGAGAAAATACGGGAGTATCTAAAAACAGAATTTAGAGACATTTCAATTCCTTCTGGTGCGATTAAGAGACCGAAAGAAAAAACATAAAATGATATGAAATTTATAATTTCAATTCCTTCTGGTGCGATTAAGAGCTTCAGCAATCGTTTTCTTATTATCTAATAAAGTAGTAAATTTCAATTCCTTCTGGTGCGATTAAGAGTTTTAGCCAATAAACTAAAAAAAGGAGCTTATAGGAAATTTCAATTCCTTCTGGTGCGATTAAGAGGATGATGAAGGACATTGTTAAGAAAAACATATCTAATATTTCAATTCCTTCTGGTGCGATTAAGAGCTCGGGGCGAATGAAACGTCTTTTCGATTTATTCGATTTCAATTCCTTCTGGTGCGATTAAGAGCTCGGGGCGAATGAAACGTCTTTTCGATTTATTCGATTTCAATTCCTTCTGGTGCGATTAAGAGGTTGTGCTGTATCCTTTCCTCGATGAGCGATCGTTATTTCAATTCCTTCTGGTGCGATTAAGAGGATAGGAGTTGACAAGGACAATCGCAGTGTAAAGGCATTTCAATTCCTTCTGGTGCGATTAAGAGCATCCAGCACTACGACGACGGTTGGCCTGTGATGATATTTCAATTCCTTCTGGTGCGATTAAGAGAATGAGATTTTATCGACCTTTAAAGAGTTTTTAAACATTTCAATTCCTTCTGGTGCGATTAAGAGAAGCGGGCTTCTCTGGCCCGCTCCACGCCGTTTTTTATTTCAATTCCTTCTGGTGCGATTAAGAGTACGCCACATTTTTTGTGTCGATAATTGTATTTATATTTCAATTCCTTCTGGTGCGATTAAGAGATTGGTGACTTCGCCGGAGTTTTCGACGAAGACTTGTATTTCAATTCCTTCTGGTGCGATTAAGAGCCGAACCTTGATAAACGGGGTAATATAAAATCCTTTATTTCAATTCCTTCTGGTGCGATTAAGAGAGCTCTTTGTCGAGAATCCATCGGCCCGATTTAGTGGATTTCAATTCCTTCTGGTGCGATTAAGAGTTGGTTGCTATCGACGGTAAGAACAGTGGTTTTCTTATTTCAATTCCTTCTGGTGCGATTAAGAGAAATCCGCATTTGAAGCACTTGAAAATGTTTTTCTTATTTCAATTCCTTCTGGTGCGATTAAGAGACAGTTGGTCATATAACGGTACGGTATTGATTTTTAAATTTCAATTCCTTCTGGTGCGATTAAGAGACAAATTCGGTTTTGATAGAGGTTGGCGGAAGTGTAATTTCAATTCCTTCTGGTGCGATTAAGAGGCTTTTATCGACGATTTGGCTTGTTCTGCTGCTTAATTTCAATTCCTTCTGGTGCGATTAAGAGGTAATGTTTCTGTCGATGTTTCTGCCGACGAAACGCATTTCAATTCCTTCTGGTGCGATTAAGAGCCGAACCTGCCAATTCTTTCAACGGTATTGTATTTTTATTTCAATTCCTTCTGGTGCGATTAAGAGCGCAGTATAAAAATCTATATCGATAACAGCGATGCCTATTTCAATTCCTTCTGGTGCGATTAAGAGTGAAAATTTTAAACGACAACAAATTCATGGAACTATATTTCAATTCCTTCTGGTGCGATTAAGAGATCGAGTGTACTCAATAAGATTGTTTCCGTTTTAATATTTCAATTCCTTCTGGTGCGATTAAGAGTGTCGCGCGTCTTGCAATATTTTGGCAATGCACTGCAATTTCAATTCCTTCTGGTGCGATTAAGAGCGAAAAGCAACCCATTCAGCGCCTTTTTATTCAGGAATTTCAATTCCTTCTGGTGCGATTAAGAGTTACTTCAATTGTGTTCGATTTGCGAACAATAGAGAAATTTCAATTCCTTCTGGTGCGATTAAGAGAATCTAATGGGAATTGAAGACCCGTATGGATGGCTAATTTCAATTCCTTCTGGTGCGATTAAGAGGAAGCGTCTGCAAACACTTGAGGCAAAATTGCCAAGTTTCAATTCCTTCTGGTGCGATTAAGAGAATGTGGTTGAGTATCTCGACCCGAAAGATTGGACATTTCAATTCCTTCTGGTGCGATTAAGAGGAGAAAGATTGTTATTCCCGGACAGGTCGACTACGAGATTTCAATTCCTTCTGGTGCGATTAAGAGAAGGACTACGAACAAAAACTCATCAACGACTACAATTATTTCAATTCCTTCTGGTGCGATTAAGAGGACGCACAATATTATTAATAATTAATAACTGAATTTAATTTCAATTCCTTCTGGTGCGATTAAGAGACAAAAACATTAGCGCAAGGCAATTTTGTATCGATGTATTTCAATTCCTTCTGGTGCGATTAAGAGGCAGACGAGAAAGCTCGCCGGGGGAAATCTCATACTTAATTTCAATTCCTTCTGGTGCGATTAAGAGATGCACTGGGTAAACGAAGAATTGAAACTGGATAGTAATTTCAATTCCTTCTGGTGCGATTAAGAGAAGGAAAGCACCATCGGCGCCGCTTTTGTTTTGGACTTATTTCAATTCCTTCTGGTGCGATTAAGAGAATTATTCAGGACACAGCGTCTTAGGCTAAAATTTATTTCAATTCCTTCTGGTGCGATTAAGAGTATGAACGAGACTCGTATATGTGGTGTATTGTGCGAATTTCAATTCCTTCTGGTGCGATTAAGAGAAACGGATTTCTCCCGGGCGTGGGCCGTTATAACGAATTTCAATTCCTTCTGGTGCGATTAAGAGACTTTAACCGTTTTCGCGTCAAAATAGCAGTCCGTCATTTCAATTCCTTCTGGTGCGATTAAGAGCAGACATCTCGAACGTTGTGGGGACAATCTTTTGAATTTCAATTCCTTCTGGTGCGATTAAGAGAGGCGATGCTCCCGATGCGTGGAACGAAGCATTTCGTCATTTCAATTCCTTCTGGTGCGATTAAGAGTTTGCGACACGTTTATCTATCAGGAAAAAGACGAAATTTCAATTCCTTCTGGTGCGATTAAGAGTCGTACGCGACGACAAGTTTATTGAAATCTTACGAAAATTTCAATTCCTTCTGGTGCGATTAAGAGACATGATTGGAACACTCGGATGGTTCAAGGAAATAAATTTCAATTCCTTCTGGTGCGATTAAGAGTTTTGCGATGACTTCGTCTATCAGGAAAAAGACGAAATTTCAATTCCTTCTGGTGCGATTAAGAGTCGGACGCAAAGATGTTTTACAAAGTCGGACTGAAATTTCAATTCCTTCTGGTGCGATTAAGAGAGAGATACAGGAGCTAAATTGGGAGAAGGAATTGTTATTTCAATTCCTTCTGGTGCGATTAAGAGCGGCAACGATTTCAAACTTGAATGCCGACTATCCGACATTTCAATTCCTTCTGGTGCGATTAAGAGTATTTGTATAGCAACGTAAATTTCAATTCGTTGGTATTTCAATTCCTTCTGGTGCGATTAAGAGACAACAATAAAAAAAAGACAAAATGAAAACAAAATTATTATTTCAATTCCTTCTGGTGCGATTAAGAGTGGTATATTGACATTTAAAATTGTTGTTGGAAAAAGATTTCAATTCCTTCTGGTGCGATTAAGAGGATTGGATGGATATTTACATAAAAGCCGAACAAAAATTTCAATTCCTTCTGGTGCGATTAAGAGTAAAATTTCGTCCGGATCTGCTTCATGTACGAATAAAATTTCAATTCCTTCTGGTGCGATTAAGAGGATTGTTACTGGTAAGAAGATAGACACAGTAGAGGTATTTCAATTCCTTCTGGTGCGATTAAGAGTGTCCTCCTTGTTTTTGACTTGGTTTCATCGTCAGGTATTTCAATTCCTTCTGGTGCGATTAAGAGGATCTCCTTTTTCTCCTTTCAATAAAGCAAGTTGCTCATTTCAATTCCTTCTGGTGCGATTAAGAGAGGAGCGCACGGATAAGATGTTTGCGGAAAAGCCTGAATTTCAATTCCTTCTGGTGCGATTAAGAGTTGGAATATCAAAATTATTATTACTTGCATATGTAGAATTTCAATTCCTTCTGGTGCGATTAAGAGTAAAATTGGGTGCTTCGGAGCACAATGTTATTCGTTATTTCAATTCCTTCTGGTGCGATTAAGAGAAGGCGATGGATATTTTTGCAGATTGGTGGGAGAAATTTCAATTCCTTCTGGTGCGATTAAGAGGCATTTCTTTTTTTGGATCGGTTAAATCAATAAAATATTTCAATTCCTTCTGGTGCGATTAAGAGCAGGCAGCACTTTGCCTTTGCTGTACACCCAGCGATATTTCAATTCCTTCTGGTGCGATTAAGAGCCGCTGCTGCCATAGCAAATCCAAGCACCGTAGGAGATTTCAATTCCTTCTGGTGCGATTAAGAGATCATCTTGTTTTCAGCTGCAAACAGTCCTTTCGAATTTCAATTCCTTCTGGTGCGATTAAGAGAGTGCCAGCCTTTGTAGTATCCATTTTTATTCCACTTATTTCAATTCCTTCTGGTGCGATTAAGAGCGTCGTTAATAAATTTATTATCGATGTAACATTTATATTTCAATTCCTTCTGGTGCGATTAAGAGCCTATCTTGTTCAGCAATTCAGGCGTGAACTCAACGAATTTCAATTCCTTCTGGTGCGATTAAGAGAGTATCTATTTCAGACGTTGATCTTAATGTTAAGATATTTCAATTCCTTCTGGTGCGATTAAGAGCATAAAGAAAGAGCACGATGAAATAGCTGCCGAAAAATTTCAATTCCTTCTGGTGCGATTAAGAGCTTCGGACTGTTTTATGACAGCGACGATCTTTGGTATTTCAATTCCTTCTGGTGCGATTAAGAGATTGAACTGCATGAAGGTGAGGACGGCATGTATTCTTATTTCAATTCCTTCTGGTGCGATTAAGAGCCAAAAGGCTGGCCAAAATTTCACTATTTAAATCTTATTTCAATTCCTTCTGGTGCGATTAAGAGAAAAAAGAAATGCCGTCCTTTTTAGAGTACGAGGACGTGTATTTCAATTCCTTCTGGTGCGATTAAGAGTGTTTTTCTCTCAACGATTCAAAGCATGTTAGCTCTTATTTCAATTCCTTCTGGTGCGATTAAGAGCCAGCCAAGTCGTTTTTGACAAAATTGTTAAATCTTATTTCAATTCCTTCTGGTGCGATTAAGAGAATTTACCATTACTGTCAAGAATAACGCAATCGCTTATTTCAATTCCTTCTGGTGCGATTAAGAGGCTTAATTACAAGCCATTTGAAAAGGTAAATTTCTTATTTCAATTCCTTCTGGTGCGATTAAGAGAGAGTGCGCCGAACTTGACAAACAAACTTAAAAAAATTTCAATTCCTTCTGGTGCGATTAAGAGAAAATTGGGTGCTTCGGGGCACAATGTTATTCGATATTTCAATTCCTTCTGGTG
>Ga0116193_1001413_pt1 | contig 19903 bp, 13 predicted proteins | sample AD_UKC115_MetaG_FD_89892 | JGI IMG/M metagenome (GOLD analysis project Ga0116193, IMG submission 89892) | Active sludge microbial communities of municipal wastewater-treating anaerobic digesters from Hong Kong - AD_UKC115_MetaG | ecosystem: Engineered > Bioreactor > Anaerobic > Digestate... | reverse complement strand
TGTCATCACATCATATCCGAAGCTATACGTTGCATTAATCAGAGCCGCATAAATGACAGCCCTGTCTCCCTGGTATCTGATAGCAGCTAAGTATTCCCTTTTATGTTCCTCGATATAAGGATATAGAGGATTACGCTGCGTCAGTTTTCCGATGATGCTTTTAGCCTTATTAATACGATTTGCACCTTTATATTCCCCATTAGCTAAGTCTGCAGCATATTCAGATGTAAAGATGCCATCGAGGCAAGCCCTCATAGCCATATCTATCACATTGATACTTATCCGTTGATTTATTCCTACCGTCTTTTCCATCTCAGTTATGATTTATTGTTATGAAAGGAATCACCACTTCCAGAAAGTGAGAACCACCATGAGTTATTTCATCCTGTCCCTTGAAGCAATTGGTGTTCCGCCATATGGCCCAGTTGTCGTGGACCAGTAATTCATTATTTATATATTTATTGTTTTGAAGAAAATCCTCCAAGTATTCATGTTTTGCATACATCAGATGCCTACTTCCTCTACTTTCTTTTTCGTAAAGGAATGTTCGCTCTATAGAACTTAAAGCCCGCCAATGATGCGCCATGATATTGCCATGATCCGTAGTGATATACACTGTATATTTCTCATCATGCAATGCTTTGATGCCTTCGGCAGTCTCTTTTGCCCAGTTTTCAGTCAGGGAATACAAATCCTTGTTATTGGAAGAACTGTGCATCTTCTCATCCAAACTCACATCCACGAATGCCTGTTTGTACAGATTATAGTCTCCTGCAAACAGGCTACCATAAGTATAGTCTATTTCATAAGAATTCATCCGTTTGGAGGCATTGCACTTTTCCGTCCAGAATTCATTCCACAGTTTCTTTTCAGCCATTGGATTCTGACTGTAGTTCACCGTAGGCATATCACCTCTGAATATCGCCTGTCTTGATAGTCTCGTGATAGAAGGAAGCCATGCCAAAGATATATCCTTATGCGTCTGTACGCCCAACTGTTCCAACCGTCTGTCCAGTACCAGATATTGCCAATAAGACATACCGTCAATCACCACCAAAGCCACCTTATCCATATGCCCATGTTTATAGGCAAGATGCGGTAAGATCTTATTCACCATTTTAGGTTTTAAGATATGCGATGATGTAGCCAGTCCGAAGTATTTTGTATCAATATACTGTTGGAAGTTCTCATTCAGAGAAGCTATTTTATCTTCCATCTTGTCATACCTGTCCTGACTGATAGCTTTTAGCAGCACTTGGCAGATAGCGTCCATCGTTTCCACTTTATCCCATGCAAGGGGTATCTTATCCAGTTTTGCTATCAACTCTGTTTCAGTCAGTCCATAGAGGCTTATAGCATCCTCCATCACCTCTTTAGTTTCTTTGGCGGAGAGATTATACATCTTCTTTTTTTGATAGATATAAGAAGCCATTGCGAAATTAGGTTTGGCCAAGCTCAGTTGGGTACCATCATAAGCAGGTAATATATCTGCCAGATTGAATGTATGGGCATCATATAAATTCTTTCTGATGTCAGGCAGTATGCAGTCTGTATCATCCATGATATAGCAGATCCGCTCGCTTGTACTTCTGTCAGTCAGTTCATACCGTACGCGTAGTTCCAGTGACGAACCGATGGGCAACAATAGCAAGCCGCAAGCCTTCAGTATAGCTTGTTGCACATCAGGCTGCTTGAGAAATCCGTCAGGATTGCTCACCATACTCAGCCTCACACCTTCCCCGGTCAGCCTTTGTTCTATACGATGTACGAATTCATCCATCTATTCTTATAGTTAAGATATGGTTTACGTCAGGCACCACACTTCTGCCCTTTGCGAACAGATCGTTCCAATATTCTTTCTCAGCATCCAACTTCCGCAATTTGCCTTGACGAATATTCTCGATACCTATTCTGTTTATTCTGTTTGCAGCATGTTGCAGTGCATTCAGTTTTTTTTCAGCCCTATCCTTCACACCATTCAGTATGTCGGTTTCCATGCGGTGATACAGTATATGGAGATTATTAATTAGCGCCTTGTTATCATCAAATGTTATGGAGTCGTCACACTCCCGTACGAAATGGAAACTATCTTTTTCCTGCACCAGTCTGTTCCATATATCATTACCATAAGGCGCAAACACCCTGCCATTATCCGCCACGAACTGAGCGGAATAAGCAGTTTTGGAATCATATCCGTTTTTAGCAGATACTTTCCACAGCGTAAGGTAACCTGGAGTATCCTCTCCACCCTTTGACTGGATGACCGGAATAACCGACTGCGTATTGCCGTCCACTTCATCCAGTATCCTTTTCACTACAGGATGCTGGAGCGTCAGGTATTCCGCATCAGGATGATCACCCTGTTTACTGGAATCGAAACTAGCATTGATCCGCAGTCCATTCGCCTGATAGGCAGTCACACCATCCAGTTTCTTGTCAGCAGTACCATGCTCACTCATCACGTATAAATCCATCATTTCTTCCAGCCATACAGGCAATGGACTGTACTTCACCTCACCGGCACTTTCCTTTTTGATTTCATTGTCAGCAAAGGCAGGAAGGATGCCCTCAGTAGCTTTATAGTCATTCAACTTGCTTTTGATCTCATACAGCCAACTATCACTGGCAAACTCAAACCGATGTGGGTCGAGCAAAGACTGCAGATACAGATGGTTCACGTGCTTCATGTCAATCGTAGAATCCAGCACATCACTGGATTTGTCGATGCCCATCTCTTCCAGAATAGCATCCAGTTTCTCTACGATAATTTCATATACACGATTATCCACCGTATTGTTGGTCAGCATATTATACGCCACCACGGGGAACTTCTGTCCGATGCGGTCCACACGTCCTATGCGCTGCTCAATAGCCATAGGATTCCAAGGCAAATCATAATTGAAGACAATATGACAGAATTGCATATTCAGTGACTCTCCAGCAGCATCAGTAGCCACCATGACTTGTGCTTCATCCCTAAATCTAATCAGTGCCTTTTGTCGCTCCTGCAGTTCCATACTGCCATTGATACTTACCGTAGTAAGACCAGCCCTCTGCAGCGTCTCCAGCAAATAATGCTGCGTACTTCTGAATTCCGTGAATACCAGCACCTTTATTTGCGTATCATTGTATTTTTCTTGTAATTCAAATATCTTGCGTATCAGAGCGGAAGTCTTGGCATCCTGTTCATTCTCCAGACAAGTATGAGCTTCAGCTATGAGATTAGTAAGTGCCGTAGGTTCATCATCATATTCTTGATTCAGAACATCCACGGAATAATCATCCGTATTCAAATCCTCAAAGTCTACTGCACCTTCCTCATCATAAGCATCAATATCATCCGCCTCATGATGCTGCAGTCTGTACAGCCTCGTCTCCATCGCCGACAGGATAGCAGCAGTGCTGCTGCTGGCCAGTTTCTGCATCATCACCATCACCAGTCCGGTTGCATTCCGGTTGCCCCGCTTCGCTTTGCCGAAACAATATCTCACATAATTGGTTACGTGCTCATATAAGTCCAGCTGCAATCTATGTCTGTTTTCATCCAACTGCACATCCATGCGTACCGTTTTCCTTGACTGGAATAATTTCTTTCCGTCATAGTCCACAGCATAGCGCTTTTCAGAGCGCATCACGTATGGTTCTATTTCTTCTATGCTCGGCATACCGTCGCCAGAGAAAGCATCAGCATCCATCAATTGCAGTACACGTCTAAAGTGGTCACTTTTACCCCTATGGGGAGTAGCCGAGAGCAACAACACATTAGGCACTGCATCGCAAAGCGTCTCTGCCATCTGATAGCGCGATACCTGAACTGTACCGCCACCCATGCGGTGCGCTTCATCAAGCACCACCATATCAAAGTCAGCATTTACCACAGCCTGCAGTCTGTACTTATTATATTCATCTATCTTCTCCTGGCTCCAGCCCTGTCTGTTAGCCAGCGGTTTCAGTGCATCAGTGGAAACAATAATTTGATGATGCTGTTTCCAGAAGTTCAGTTCCTCCTCAGCTTCGAATCCAGCGAAGGTACGAGCCATGCCCGAGATGAAATCGCTGTCATAGATATAGAAGTTTTCATTGAAGTGTTCTTTCAGTTCCTGTTGCCACTGTATCATAGCCGACTTAGGCACCACGAGCAGGATGCGTTTCAGTTCACCGCGCAGTTTCTTCTCCTTGATGATCAGTCCGGCCTCAATGGTCTTGCCCATACCCACTTCATCAGCCAGCAGGAATCGAGTCTGTACACCCTGCATCACCTTTTCCAGTACCAATATCTGGTGAGGCAATGGTATCAGACTGCTTTCGTAGGGAGCGAGCAGACGCTTTTGCGCCATCTCTTCTTTGATGCGGGCAGCAATGGCCACATATCTGATGTAAGCCATGCCAGTATGACTGGTATCAGTCATATCCTCATACAAATCAGAGCGCAACACCTGAGCAAAGCTATCATTCTCCAGAAGATGAATCCAGAGTGTCTCTTTGCCAAACAACGTCTTACTGCCAATCACTTCTACGCTTTTGCCTTTATACCTCATACATTATTAGAAGCTAAAATCCTTAATACATTTTATTAATAGCGCTTTCCTTTTTTCTATAAACTCTAAAAAATTATCAAAGTTATAATCATCCATCATCGGTATATGATGACGATTTTTGAAATTTATATCTCGGTCTACAATCCATTGATCAAATGGAGTTGCATTTTTAGATTTATTTTCAGACTCATTCAAAAGCTCTAAATTAAGAATAGAATTACAAACAGCCTGATATTTGTCAATCGTATCATCATCATATCCTCTTGCTACTAATTTTTTACGTTCAAATTCTGTTTTTGGGAAAATATGGTCTTCATTATAGATAGTATCCTTCCAATCTCTGTCAGGATAAAGAAGAGATAAAATTAAGAAACTATATCTTGTAGAATAATTAGTATTTAATAAATTATCTATTTCCATATTGTTAAATACTAAATCAATTGATAATTCCCTATTAATCTCTTCATGCGGAAAAGCATCTGATGTTGTACCAATCACATTCCTGATTTTATTCAATGTGGTATCTGAAGATCCACCGAAGCTTCCTTTTAGTATCATCAACAAAAGCCACTTTTGAATGTTTGTTTGATCTTTTACGTCATTGATGTTTGAAGAAGACAGATATAAAGAATTACTCTTATTTCTCAAATATTGGGCTATAGGTAGAAGAGGTAATCTTGATACAAGATTTTTATCCATCATACCAAAATTACTGATAAGTTTAATACTATTTTCTATGGCCAATTTCGTTTCATCCCAATGGTCCTCTATCAGCTCAAGATTCTTCTGTGTAAAAGAGCTAAGTTTGTATTGGATAGGTAGGTCTTCAGTCAAATACATGGCACCTTTCATCACAAAATCCTTTCCGAAATTGTATCCGAATCCTATTTTGTTAATATCATCTGTGAACTTATTTATCTCTTCTCTTGCATTTAAGTTCCTCCATTTGGCAGTTGCCGTTGATAATAAAATATCACTGTACTCCAACTTCTGCCCACCTGTATTAGTCCTTATGAATATTTCAAGGACTTTGTCGTAGTCATCAGATTTTTCTTCGTAATAATTTATTATTTGACTTACATTAATCACAGAAAACAATCGACTTATCATTTTTCTTGCTCGCTTTTGTTCTTCTTCGCTAAAGGTTTTGAGTTCATCTTCTATAGAATCCTTCGCATCTTCGGCATCCTCATAATTCAGAATATCACCAACATGATACCAAAGTTGTGGGTATTCAGTCCTCGGCAGAATAGAATTATCTTCTTTAAAAAGAAATTGATAAGTCATTTCTTCTGGGTTTTCTTCATTACCATTCCATAATAGATTAAGATACAGTTTGGTTTCTCTCCATTTGCGATAGAAGAATCGATAAGAACCTTTTAGAGCGATATTTATCGATGTGATACGTTGTTGGCCATCTAAAACAAGGAATATATCTTGATTAACACCATTTAAATTAGCGACATTGTTATGCGGATGTTCTTGGTCGTAATCTTTAATAAAATCATAAGAAATCCAATCTTTTTTCTTCTCTTCCCTTATTTTCCAAAAAAGGAAAGAACTGATAGGATAACCGCACATAATAGAGTCAAAAAGTTTTTCCACTTGCCACGGGCTCCATACATATTCTCTTTGGATAGCTGGCAGAAATGTATTTCTGCCTATTTTTTCAGAGATTAAATCTCTTATCGTAGTGTTCAGATATGACATAATATTTAATTCTTAAAGGTTTATATTCTTGATATAGCAATATCATAATACTGGAGCAGCACTTCATCTTCCTGAAGCAATGATTCCTGTATATGGTCACCTACTGTTACTATTGTCTGATATTCCTTTTGTTTATAGCATTCTTTGAAGCCATAGCGGAGCACTTCCAGTCGAGTATCCTTCATGCGCTTAGCCTTCGGCTTCTGTGCCTGTTCCAGATACAGGTTGAATTCCTTCATCAACTTACGGTTGCGAATGATTTCCAGGTCGGCAGCCTTCTCTGCATCTGGTTTTCGCCATTTGCCATCTTCATCTTTGATAAAGTTCTCTTCAAGGATTTCTGATAGTTCTGGCAGGATGTCACCTTTCTTTGTCGGAGTCATACTCTTCATCCATTCTGGCTGCAATTCTGAATAGGTCTGTGGCTTATCCAGTGCTCGTTTCAACCATTCTATTCCTTCTGCCTCGCTGCCAATAAATAGTGCCATTGGAACTACACCGACTGTATGACTTTTCTTTTCTTCATATTCCAATGCCTGTGAAGCAGTAAAGAACATGCCATCACGCTCAATGAAACGGTCTCTTAATCCCTTTTGGAATTCCTGTGCATCCATAGGAATCGCATATCCATGCTGAACGTAATAGGATATTAATCTATCATATAGTATTTTTGGGCTTCGCTCTATAACAGTTGTCGTTCTATTATTAGTTTGTTGATGAATAGGGAGTCTTGTTAATAATTCATCAATGTACTTCCATGTATCTGTATTATTATTTAATCCGTCTTGTATTGAAATAGTTACAGAGGATTTATAACAAGAAATAACCAAATCCTGCTTAACTGCAGTTGATGTTGTTTGAGCATTGAAACTCCCTTGTTGTTTATCTAAGCCACGAACTACTGAAATGGTAAAGCCTGCACTTTTCAAAGCCGTTTGTATCGAATTCCATATAGCTGCACTTGTATTACTAAATTCAACAGTCATCCATTTACCATCCTTCAGTATACGATAATACTCTCTGAACGATTTTTCCATTAATTTTTGGTATGAAAATATAGACTTATTTTGAGCAGGACTTTCAATTGCCTCATCTGTATTTTCTGTACGAACACCTAGCCAAGCTTCATGAATAAAGTTAAGTTCTGAATACATGAGATTGTGGCCAAAGGGTGGGTCTGTGAAAATATAATCAATACTGTTAGATGGTATATTGCGTAAATCCGTTGCAGACTGTACCTGATTGCACATTTTATGTAAAGAAGCAGGATTCATTCTTATGATATCTTCGACCTTACCTTCAAGGAGCTCAAAAATATTTCTTTCCGCTAATATACTAGGGATGAACAAAGCATTAGGTAGCGCGCCAGCTAGATTTATTTTTCCATCTTTAAAACCGACGTTATGTAATAAAGATCCCGTCTTTACAAGAATCGCAGTAATCGCAAATCTAATTAACGGAATATCAATAGCTTTTTCCCAAAGATAAGAAAGAACCATCAAATTTCTTTTAGTGTATAAATCAGAAACGTTAATTCTTCCATTCCTAATAAGTTCATTAGTTTTAATTCCTTCTGGAATTACGACATCAGGTATTCGATTTTCAATAAGTGTGTCGTTAATTTTAGCCAATAATTTTACATCATTATCATCAGCATGCTTATAATAGCTTTTATTGTTATATTTGTATTTTATTAAGACTGGCACGAGTTTATTACAAGAACATAATTTGCCATTATTCCCAATGATATTATCGAATTCTTTTGTGATATTTTTCTTTGATAATTTACAAGCACATTTTGGACATAAAAAATTATCACTAAGCTTAAAAGATTCTGGCGTGACGGCAGAATCAAAATAAATAATTTCACTTTGACAATTTGGGCACGTAAAAACCTCACTCCAAATCACAAATGATATTATTCCTTTTTTACCATTCGCATGATTTGTTTCGTACAAATAGTCATATTTTCTTTTTGCTTGGTCTATTAAAGTTATAAACTCACTTTTATAAACTCCTGCCGATTGTGGATTATTATAATTGTATGTAATAAAAGATGCTATAGGGGATAAATCACTACAAATGCAATGGCGTAAACCTTTATTGGCATTATCACTATTTTCACACATTCCAGCAGCAACGGCAGTCATCCCAGTTCCTCCAAATCCATCAAAAATAATATCTCCAGGTTGTGTGTAATGAAGAATATATCGCATAATTGCAGGATGAGGTACTTTTGTATGATAAGCATGAGCCATGTATATTGGATTACTTTTCCCCTCGCTTACATTATTCGCATATGGTTGTTGCTGATGAATTTCTTCATTTCTCTTTCCAGTTTTTTCGAGTCGTTCCTTTTCCTTTTCCCATTCCTCTACAAAATCATTCAACCAAGGATTAGGACATGCTGTATAATAGGGAGGGTCAGAAAGATTGATGATATCATCATCCTCACCAATGGGAAAGCCCTCTATCTTTTTTAGCTCAGGCAACTTCTTCCGCAATTCTTCACGAAAATATGTTCTTCTTGCTTTTTCATTTGCAAATTCCATCCCCAGACAAGTTACCTTCTCGTCTGTCAGTTTTGTCTCTTCGAAATCATTATCAAGAAACAAATTCTGTTCTTTATCGCTCATAATCTTACTTTTGTTATTTAATAATGATGCGCACATCTTCTGGACGTCGGCCGACGCTCTGACTATCTATATAGTCCTCAAAGGCTTTCAGAGCCTGTTGTTTGCTCATGGGCTTCTTGAAAATCTGCTTCATCACCGTCTCGTCTATATCTACTCTGTAGAAGCTCTTCTGTAACTTCGTAATAATTTCCATCAGTGGATGGGCGTATTGGTGATTCAGCGTTATCGTGTTATCAAGAAACTGCTGAAGTGTAGTCCTTTCTTCATCACTCAGCAGATCCCTGTTTTTCTTTGTGGTAGGGTCTTCCATAGCCTCATGGAACTGGGCTTCATACTCCGCATAGATTTCATTTAACTCATCTTTCATGTCGCTCAACTTGGGCAAGCTACCTGTCTGCAGGGTGGGATTAAAACCATCCACGGATGTTGGCATAGATAATATGGCTTGTTTATTGACATTCGGATGAGCCACTTTCATACTTGCCATTTTATCCAGCCAAGTATTATACGGTGTGGGATTGATGAATGTAGCATCGTGAATATCATCACATACTATCTTATTTTCACAGGACATCAGTTTCTGCTTTTTCCCACTGTCTATCGCACTGATATGCGCCTTCAGATATTTGTCCATGTACCAATCAGCATATTGTTCTTTCAACGCATTAAGTTCTGCCTGATAGGCCTTCGTGGCTGCATCACCCTTGCCTATCACATCTTTTATCTTATCTATGCCGGCTGTAATGGCTTCTCTTAGTTCTGTATCGTTCACATTCGTCATGGCCGTACGCAGATAGGCAATGAGCGATTTAAATGTATCTAGCTCTTTGAGCATTTTTTCCGTAGCAAAGACTTTCTGCAGTGTCTCAGTCATTGCCTTCTCCACCTCATCTATCGTCCATGGTATATTGCGCATCTTTGCTTTGGAATTATACCGTTGCATCTGATTGCAGATACCTTTCAGATTGGTCAATGCTAAATCCTGCACACGAGCTTCATCGGCGGTAATCACTTCTATATCGCCAGCAAACTTATAACCGCCCTGTATCTGATGTTGCAACATGGCTATCTTGCTTTCCAGCGCCTGTGACTCCGTCATCAAGTCGGCAAACACACTACTGTTCGGGTCTTCTAACTCATTGGTGCGGTCTGCACCAAGGATGCCTTTCATCAACACGCGCACCAGTGGGATATTGATACCTTTAGGTGGGCATATATGGGAAAATGAATAGCTGTCTTGTGTGGTAAGACCCGTGATGCTTGCTATACTGCTGGCATTGATGCGACTTCCCCCCTTCAGTACGATCTCTATCTCTCCCAATGCTGCCATCACACACATGACGAGCATCTCCAAATCTGCTTCTATATGGAAATCGGAAGATATATATGCATAGACATTTTTGACGGCATCAATATAGAATACTTCCAATATTTCTTCTTTATTGAGTACCTTTCCTCCTTTTGTATCCAACTTCGCTTGCAGACTGCGGGCATATTGAGAATGCAGAGTGCTCAGATGACCGTCTTCCCATAGTCCCAGTCCCATCAGTATAGCTTCTGCAGTGGTATTCACCGCCATAGGATTGGCTATCTTCTTGCGTGCTGAAGACAACAGGTTATCCCAGTTGGAATGAGTCAGCAACTGACTGAGTGCCGTGAACTTCGGATAAAGGGCATTCTCCGATTCAAACTGCGGTTCCATGATATAAGAAGTGATGGCACTCACGGCATCTATTTTGGATTCTGAGGTTGCTCCAGGCATTCCTTGCATCGGATGCTTTTCGCCCATATATTCCACGATAGTCTTGGTGAAGAACTGCTTATTGAATGAATCTCTCGCCTCTTTATAGTATTTATCGTGCAATTGTCTGTATCTTGGTTTCTCGTCACTGCTGGCGCTGCCTTCCTGCGACAATGCTGAACCATATAAGGTAATCATCTGTTTCAAATCTTCGCTCAAATCATCCATCAGGAAGAATATACTATCTATTTCATTCGTATGCTTCTTGGCTGCAGCATCATAGATAGGCATGAAGTAAATATAGAAGTGTTGCTGCGGTTGCGTGGTGCTACGCTCATTAGGATTGCCCATGAAGATATATCCCGTACGCTCACAATTATGTGTTTGCCAGGCAATATGATGCTCCCAGATACGGAAATTGGTACGATAAGTATTACCTTCCACCGGCAATACCTCTGCCAAGAATATATAGAAGTATTCATCCTTCTGACTGTCACCCATTTGTGAGGCATAGTCTTTCACCTTTTGCTCATAATTCACACCACCTTCAATACGCAGATGGTATTCATTATCCTCACCTTTCTCGAAATATTGACCGATAGTGGCAGAGACAATGGAATCAAGCGTGTGCGTAAAAGCCAAATCCACCAAATCATCGTATGTTTCACAGGTTACGTCTATATGGCAGAGGTCATTGGCTAATGACTCTGGAGTGACACCATTTGGATGGCTCAAGTCTGCCTGCAGTATTTTGATGGCTGCAGCTGACACGATGCGATGTGCCAAAAGCTTTTTGGGTGCTAAGCCACGTGTAAAATTGTCTTCTATCTTCTGATCTACTAATTCCGTAATAGTACTTACCTTGTTTACATCAGGGTCTGCCTTTAAATCTACATTGTTCTGCATATCCTGCCAATAGGAGTCATAACAAATCAGACCTGGATTGTCGGTGGGTACATCATCATCCATGATACTGGAAAATTTATGAGACAGTGTCTTGAGTACTTCTCGCTGGCTCTTACCAATACGTATCAATGAGAAGTTCTCAAAATAACTGGGATGAACAGGAAACAGATTCACGTATAGATCCAGGTTATTGTTCATATTGGGAAACATTGCAACAAACCGACTCAAGTGTTGGCGTATCTGTTCCCGCTGATGTTCATTCTTAAGCAACAGGCGCTGCTGGACGATAAACTGCACATCTTCCTTCTGTATCGTCAAATCTACATAACGCTCATTTACCCTGCCCAGCATATCTTTGGCAAACTGAAATTCCGGTGAACGATAAATCAACTCCTGCACACCAAAAACCATTCGGAAATGCGTGCGGTCGCTCATCTGCCCCAAAGCTTGTAATACCTGCAGGTCACGATTCAGCTTAGACGGTTCACTTCGCCCTTTCAGATAAGACAGCATCTCATCTATTACTAGCATAAATCCCTTATCTGGATATTTCTCTTCGAAAGCAGCCATCATCACTTCTATTTTCTCAGAATAAGAACGTAATGAGTCATCATCGGATATGGAATAGTCTACACCCCATTGTTTCAAGGCTGCATCTATCTTATAGGTCACGATATCCCATAGTTCCTGACTGTTACCCAATTCAAAGCGATACACCATATATTTGCCTGCTATGGTCTTAAGCCATTCTCTGGCCTTGGTACTTTGTACCATGGGCAAATAGTCGGCATTTTCTGCAATAATGGAAAATAACGACATCAAGTGCGATTTACCAGTACCGTAATTACCTACTATCTGAATACCTTTGGTCTCTGTGGTAGCATTCAAATCCAGTTTGCCGCATATCTGTGGTATGATGGTTTCTTCAAAGGTATGCGAACATACAAAGGTTTTTACTAACTTGGCACGGTAGTCCTCTTTGTCTAACTGACCAAACTTGATGATTTCATCAATAGGGTCAAACTGAATCAGGTCTTTATATTTCATTTTATATGATGTTGTATGTTATTGTACTTAAATTGATGGAGTATTTAGCATCATGACTATTAGAAAGATAGAATGTCTTATCTTTGATTTCACCTTCCTTATAAACAATCAGCCATCTGTTTTTTGCCCAGGAATCAAACTTGACTTGCAGACTAAAATGCAATGCCGGTTCAAAAAGAATACCGATATTCTTAATTGCCACATAATCGCCTGTTTCCTTATTATTGACTGTGTGCTCTCTGATAATCTTATCTAATGCATCATCCGCTATCATTGGTAGGTGTCTATTCTGAAGATCTGATTCAATCGCTTCAGATAATAGTTCTCCAATATCAGTAAACTTTACATTCTCTATTTCCTTAGAAGTAAATAGCAGTTTGTTTCGGCAAACTGGGCTCATAAATGTTTTCAGAGTGTTCCCCATTAATATTTGTCAAATTAATTATGGGATTTGGATAAATTTTACTTCCTTTATCTTAGAAGAATTTAGCAAGTCCTTTACATCCACTTCCAATACTGTTGAAATCTGAAGTAATGTTTCCAATCCTGGTTGACTAGAATTAGTACACCACTTTGAGACAGTGGCAGGGTCTTTGCCTAACTGTTCTGCTAACCATTTGTTTGTGCGCTTCTTTTCAGCTAGCACCACTTTTAATCTATTGATGTCCTTTGTCGTTTCCATCGGTATAACAATTTGATACGATTCAACTTATATTTACAAAGGTAACAATAATTCCCGATATTACCCCATAAATCGTGAGAAATCATCAAAAGAATTGCAATTTACATCAATTTAATGGCATTTTAATGAGATTCAGTGCATTTTATGCCAATATTTAGTTGCATCTATATGCAATTATAACGCTGAAGAAGGCCAGCATTTAGTAAGATTATTACTTATTTAGTTGCATCTATATGCAATTATAACCATAAAAAGCGGTCACTTATCAATTCAACTTGAAAAGTGACCACTTGTAAAAATTCGACTCCAGATTAGGAATTCAGATACTTAGGCTGTCTGTATCTCAGAGATTAAGTTCCTAACACGTCTTAGAAGATCATTCAGATGGATAAACAAATCATTGTTTGTTTGGATATTGTTATTAATATCCGCAATTTCTCTATCAATTTGCTCTATATGCGGGTTAAGATTCTTTTCCATCCAAGTGTTGGTAGCCTTGTCGTACTCAAGGTCAATGACATTAGAGGCATCTCGGAAACATGTACGGATTTCATTACGCCCTTCACACAATTGAGCCTCTATTTTATCCTCTTGTTTATCATTGTATATCTGGAGTCCAACGGTCAAAACAGAACCTACGACCCCCAAAACTCTCGAACCATTTGCAATATTCTTTGTCCATCGTACAGCTTGCCAAGGTTGAAACTTATGGCCGAGCAGATGACCAACATCAAGAACAGTGTCATGAAGTTTTGAACCAGAATAAGTGCTTGTTTTGAATACTGACAAGAATCCAGTACCTGAATTCGGCCCAACAGACATCGACGATATTTTGTTGCCGATATCTTTCATGTATGAACCAGCTTTCCCAAGATTCCTTTTTGTGCCATCTGATATATTCATGCGCTTGACTCGTTCTTCCATTGCAGTTTTAAGATCGCGAGCAAACTCTGTGTTTTCAAGATCTTCAAACTTCTTCTTAAGAGTACCAGCCTCCATATTTAGAATTTTTTCTACTTCGGCAGTCAATTTCTGGGTACTTTGCTCTACTGCATTCTGTTTTTCAGCCAACATACTGTTGGTCTCATCCTGCTTTTGACTACTACTCAGTTGGTTCGCGACTTCATCTCCCCATTTTTGAACAAGGGAAGAATTTTTACTAACAGCAATACCAACTTTTTCCTTAATTCTTGCTTTGGACTCCTCCAAGATGCGTCTTTGTTCGTTCAGCTGATGAATTCTGCCATCCACGATAGCATCGCCAGTTTTCATTCCTGAAACAATATCTGAAAGCATCTTTTCCACTTCATACAACGAGGTGGTGTATGAACCAAGAAGCCCTTTATCTGCAATAAACTGATTTAAATTTTCAATGAACTCATTGATGCCACTCTTGGCAATAAGTTTATCTTGATACTTAGCGTATTTGGGCGTAAGGGCTTGATTATACCAATCCGTACAGATAAATGAAGTATACATGTCGGCAGCGGTATATGGCTCGATGACCGGTAAGATATCCTTTGTTAAAAGGACATCTTGTTGTTCCTTTGTATTGCCACCTGCGGTCCTATCCATCTTATTAATGACAAGCATCATCTCATGACCCTTGCCTTTCTCGTTGATGAGTTTTCTGAAATGATTGGCAAGATGAGCTGAAAAGCCTTCAGCGGTAAGGACAAAAACAATCAAGTCGGCTTTTGCTATTTGTTCATAGGTGATTGCATCATGATCTGGACGGTTTTGAGTATGGATTCCCGGGGTATCAGTCACGTTGACACCTTCCCATTCAAATGTTTGGCACTCCGCTGTGGTTATACCACCTCCGACAACCAGTTCCTTCCCGGTAAGAATGGTCAACAAAGATGATTTGCCCGCGCTATATTGGCCGGCAAAGACCACATTGACTCGTTTGTCTTTATCGTAGATGTTTTTTGGAATCAATTCTGCTTTTGAGGATAACGAGCTGTCTCCTGAATCCTGCAGAGCCGTTCTGATCTCATTGAATAAATCAAATGCTTGAGAATTGTATTTCTCGAAATAAGTTTGCTGCATGATATTATCGTTTAATTATGTGAATATTCAAAATTTGTTGCAAGAGCAGCAGGTTGATCTCTCCTTCTTCATCAAGTTGTGAAGACTGTGGCATAAACACCACATTCTGACTAAAGCCCTCTTTATTGATTGCTCTGACTTTCATCGGCACAAAAATATGAAAATAATTGCACAAAATTTTTAACCTGTTCTCCAAACTTCCGTATAATGACTTTCTGAAGATTCGAACCTCCTCTTTATTACCAATCTTCTCTGATATTTTGTATGAAATCTTCCCTAAATTCTCGTCACTGCAACCTATAATAGTCTTTTTGCCTGGGATACGCGCGACAAAGTCTATATGGTCCAGAACCAGTCTATCAACCCCAATATCAAAGAATGCAGATTGAACTATACGTTTTGATATGTCAGCGTGATGCTTGAGGTATTTTAATCCAAGTTCTCTTTGGCTATTTGCCAGGGTTAGCAAAGTTGTTTCAATGATATGAAATCTATTATATGAATCTGAAAGAAGTCCGGAAACCACATCCGACTGGAAAGCTTGGTAAACATTATTTTTTGTCTTGCGTTTGCTCTCTTTTAAACATGTAGTTAATGCCTTTTCCTGTTTTTGGCGGGCGTTCTTAAGTTTATTCTCACGTGAATCAGAGAACCATGCAAATACTCCAAACAACAAGGCAGCTCCTGCACAAACCCAACCAACAACTGGTATAGCGGCAGCTGCTGCAGCCACTCCAAATGCCCCGACAGAAACCATACCACATACACTACTAACAGCGCCAGCACCTGCAGCGGCCCAGTTCCATATTCTCTTCCAGTTGGTTATACGTTCTCCACCTGCATCGGAAGTTATACTTTTCAACAATTTCATCGAAAGTTCAATTTCTTTATCTAGAGACAAGAACAATTGATCCACTTTCTTTTTGGCCTTAGAGACACTATCTAAATAACATCTCTGCACCTTTCCAGACAAGTCCTCAGATTTCAGATATTCATCCCATAGATTCTTGAAGTTTTCTCTTTCAAGATTATCTTCAACGAAATACGATACCATTGCTATTACTTTCTCAAAAATCTGGTCTATACGATTTAGCAACTGAGTACGTTCTTCAATAACGAAGTCTTTTTGCCAATTACAGAATTCCTGCATTTTCTCATCTGCAACCATATATTTTAGATAAGCATCCGTACTACATTTAAACAACTCCAGGGACTGGCTGTACAAAGGGCTATCAATGATGGAAAGAAAACACTTTCTCCTGAAAGAAATGCCATCCTTTATTACAAGGTTCTGAATTTCATGCTCAACTCTCCTGAACCGGCTTGCATAAATTAAAGCTTGTCGTTTGGCTGAATTCTCTTTTTTGTTGGCGAGAAACCTTGCTTGCAATTGGGTCACTAAAATATCGATATGCTCGTTTGGAAGTAGTTCCTTGACAAAAGCATTGAACTGAGCGATGATTTCTTGAATGCGTTCATCATTCAGAATCTCGCTAGGATTATCCAAGAACAATTCCATGTCAAGTTCATCATCCAATGTCCTTTTTGCATTGCAAAGACATACGATTGGTTTATCCTCGCGTTTTAGTCGAACGAGCCATTTGGCTTCTGTCGCCTCTGGCTGTCCATCAGAGATCATGAAAACTACAATATCTGCCGATTTTGCAGCTTCAAAAGCAAGACGATCATCCGACTCTCCTTGAAAGGCATCAATTCCAGGTATATCAGTAATAGTCAATCCTTTCCAATTGTATTGCCGGATATTGAGCGTGGTACGTTGTCCACCTTTTCCGATAGAATTTCCATTTCCATTTGTAAGGATCTCCATTAATGTGCTCTTACCTACTTTTGTTCTGCCGAATAACGTTATGTTAAATTTATTGGCCTCCTTTATCTTCTTTTCTACAAGTTTCTCAACTTCATCATATTCATTGCAAAAGGTCGTTTTAATATTTACCAATTGATCTGTCAAAGAATTTAAAATTTCAGGGTCCTTAATTTTTTGGCTCGAAATATCCTTAATGCAATTTTGAACAGTTATGTTTGCCTGAGATATGGATTCTTTTATGAATTTCACGTTATCTTTAGCTTCCTTGGCACTAAATGCTGCAACTTTCTTGCATTCTTCAATTGCTTGAAAGAGTTCTGTGTCTGCATCGTATTTTTGTTTCTTAAAAAAGCTCATTATGAAATAAATATTCGTTTCTTATAATTTTATATTACATTCGTTCTCTTTAGAGAAACCATTTTTTGTAAAAAACGTTCCTATCCGAAATAGCATTATCAAACAGTTCTGTAATTAAATATTCTACCATCTCGAGATCGTCAAATAAAATTTGCCTAACTGTTCTGCCAACCATTTGTTAGTGCGCTTCTTTTCAGCCAGCACTACTTTTAATCTAAAGATGTCCTTTGTCGTTTCCATCGGTATAACAATTTGATACAATTCAACTTATATTTACAAAGGTAACAATAATTCCCGATATTACCCCATAAATCCCGGGAAATCATCAAAAGAATTGCAAATTACATCAATTTGATGGCATTTTAATGAGATTCAGTGCATTTTATGCCAATATTTAGTTGCGTCTATATGCAATTATATCATTAAACTTTTATACCTTTGTACCAATAGTTGATACATCCATTGGATGTAGGATGACTGGTACATCGTCAACGTTTACTTGTTCTGGGGCCCGACTACTGAAATAATAGGCCTATCAAAAAGGAGTTTGTTTGAACTATTAATGAGTAAACGTATATGTCAGACAACATCATTATTACTTTTGCCAATCAGAAAGGCGGCGTAGGTAAAACAACGCTGTGTACGCTGTTTGCCAATTATTTGGTTGCTCACCGAAAAAAGGTACTTGTCATTGACTGTGATGTCCAGCAGACAATCAGTTTCAGACGTAAGGCAGACCTTCAGAAATACAAGGATGCTACAATTCCTTATAACATTCAGCCGTTTAATATTGCCAATGTTCAGAACGTACAGAGCTTGATGACAAACCTTAGGAAGATGCAAGGCATCATTCTTATTGATGCTCCGGGCAATCTCACGCAACAGGGGTTGATTCCCATCTTCGTCAATTCGGATTACGTTATCTGCCCCTTTCAGTATGAGGTGACCTCCATCAATGCCACTGCTACCTTCATTTCGTTTATCTACAAGATAAGGGCCATGTTATCAAAGAATGTGGCACAACTATTCTTGGTTGATAATAGCCATGACAAGCGATTTGGAAAGAAAGAAGAATTGGAATTATGGTCGATGACGGAAAAGCGTTTCTCTGAATATGGACAGGTAACACCTATGGTGGAATATCGGGCAGAAATGCGCCGATACACAACTCTATATCTGATGAAGACTCAAGAAACTATTATTAGTCCGGCTTTTGATTTTATCTACAATCACATTTTTATGAAGGAGGGGAACGATGGAAAAGAATAGTACCATTTCGGTGGATGACCTTATGCAACTGCCGGATATTGACGGATTAGTTCAGGAAGTAAAAGGACAACACATCCTAAGAACTGAAGGGAAAGAAATTCAAACAGAAAGTGACCAATGGAAGCTATTCCTTCAGCACTTGAACAGCTATGGCTATCTCGTCAGGAAGGCCGGACGCAAAGGTTATTGGATTGATGATGACATTGCAGAGACATTGAAGTCCTGCAATATCGATCACAAATCTGTAGCCGACATCATCAATGCCATAGTAAGGACTTTTATAGAACAGAACAAGGAACATTTGCGCGAATGTATCAAAAGAAGGAATAGTCTTATCTAAAATCATATCATCATGAGAAAAATCATTTGGACAGAGGACATGATTGCTCTAATAGAGCACTATTATCCAATTCTTTCAGACACTGTACTGGCTGAGAAAATGAACATTGGCAGTAAGTCTATTGTCAAAAAGGCAAAATCCCTGGGACTGATAAAATACCCGCTTAACGATAGGCAGCAGGATTCTATCAGCCTGATAACCTCTATGTATGCTGAATATTCCTATCGAGAGATGGCAAAAGTGGCAAAGGTATCTTACCGAACGGTTTCCCGTGTCGTCAAGGGACTGAACTTGCATCGTACTACGGATGAAGAACGGATGCTCCGCTCTAAGTCCAGAAAAGCTTTAATACGGCTGGAACGGGCACATGCTACATTTGGATTGCCGCCAATTACCCACATCAAGGTAGTGAGCAATAAACATCGCTGTCGCCTTCGCGTCAAATTAAAGTCCTGCGGGTACATCGTCCTGAAAGGAGATAACACCATCTATTACCACTCTGAACTCAAACGCCACCTCAGACGAGAGGCAAATGGTATAAAGATGGGATTAAAGTTTGCACCTTTGTGTGACATTGATGCTAAATATGAAAGGAATGCGGTAGCTGGCTCAGACTGCCAAATACCATCATTTTCAAATTTAAGAATGACGGGAACCATCTGAAAGAGTATTTTTCATCATCCTATTTCTCTTTTCATCTGAAATAAAAGAGAGCCTTGCCCAGTTCGTGTACCTTTGCACAAATAATGTCTCATTAAAAACTTACAGATATGACATTCGGAAACATACTCACATTT
>Ga0116193_1001412_pt1 | contig 19904 bp, 19 predicted proteins | sample AD_UKC115_MetaG_FD_89892 | JGI IMG/M metagenome (GOLD analysis project Ga0116193, IMG submission 89892) | Active sludge microbial communities of municipal wastewater-treating anaerobic digesters from Hong Kong - AD_UKC115_MetaG | ecosystem: Engineered > Bioreactor > Anaerobic > Digestate... | reverse complement strand
TGCGCATGTCCAGGCTCAAGCATTTGCCACTCAATCCGCTGCAACCAGCATTGCCGCAGGCTGATGGATGGGTGCATCGGTGTCTTTGAGGTTGTCAAGTTCCACACAAAACGGCATAGCGCCGTGAGGTTTAGCGACGAGACAAGTCTTTGAATACGCTGCCGCAGTCCAAGCACTGACAGTTACCGAGGTAGTGTTTGTCCACAACATCGCCCAACTGGCTGCCTGTCACGGTACCAGCGGTCGCTCCGATCAGACCTCCTAACAAGGCGCCGGCTATACCTCCCACGGCGATGCCGACGGGACCAGCAACGGCGCCAAAGGAAGCTCCGACCTTGGCGCCGGACATAGTGCTAATGGCACCGCCAGCACCACCCGCGATTCCGCCGAGCGCGCCGCCTGCCTGGCGCCCTACCTTTCGCTGAGTGACGTTGCTGGAATTACAAATTGGACAAATTGACATAATGACTCCATGCGTTGAACGAGGAAGACCAGGTACATGACCGTGCACCTGGCCGTTGGGACAGGGCCAAGCGAGCTGGCCCAGATGAGTTGCCGTCCTGGCACGTAAGATGTATGCCGCCCAAAAATCGATAGAAGCAGTAGTGTTGCGCTGTGACTACAATTCATTTTTCGGCTAATATGGCTTCCCGCAGTACAAATGCGACTGAAATTTCAACGCTTTGGCACGAGCCAAAGTCAACTACCGACTCGTAGGAGGTCTGTCATACCTGTTGAGGTATGGATATTGCTGAGTGTCTAAATCAGTCAAACATTCGCACGTCTGTGTGCTGTGAAAGGCGTATCAAGGAAAAAAGAGAATTCGATAAACCCCATGCCGTCTCATCTAGCGCCTACTGCCAAAATCTCAGGCATGAAAGAACGAGTGCGGCTCAGCCTTTATGACAATGTCGTCATTGCTTTACTGAAATTTTCGGCTGCCGTGACCTTGCTTATGCCAAGAGCCTTGAGCCTTGGAAGCAAAAAACTAGATGCAATCATGAGTGACCTCTTGTAATAACTTGGTGTCGAATTCTCTTGAATGCTCAAAGAGAATTGGGAAACAAAAATCGCAATGTTTCCATAACACCGAGGGTCATCATCGAGTGTGTACTGCCTTGCTGTTCCATTCACAAGGTTAAACGTACAACAGCCAACGTCCAACGGCTTTGTCTTTCTATGCTCGAAGAGCATTAAGACACCCAAAACTCGCAGTGTTTCGAGAATACTGGAGGATTGGATAGCATCAGCTATGAGTGAGCATTACGCTGCATGATCCATGCACAAAGCTGAAATGCACTCTAGTGGCATGCTCAAGAGCCTCTACATCATAACGTCGCAAATAAATGCGATTGGGTTTAGCTCTCATCCGCTCAATGCAGCAGGATGGCCACCCATCGCTGTGCTGTCAAATACACAGCACGGACGTTATTGAAAAATATTCGATCAGTGAATTGTTTGGACGAATACCCAGTCTTGGGCATTATTCCAAAGCATAACCCGACACCCTGAATTGGTGATACGGGAAGTTGAATCGGTGCGATTAATGGCACAGCTACGTCCATGATCTTGGAGATGTGAGCCATCTCGCAAAAATTTAATCTACCCATCGGAAATTGGAGCTCCGATGGGTAATGTGGAGGCTTTTGAAATGCGTTTGACTTCAAACAAGGTGTTACGACAGAACGATCTGGTGCGCATCACGGCTTTGTCACGTTCGACTCTCGCTGACATTCAGAATCCTAGTTCGCCGAGATTCGATGATTCATTTCCGAAAAAAATACGTCTTGGTTTGCGTGCTGTAGGTTGGTTTGAGGAGGAAATTATTGGATGGTTAGAAAGTAGGAAAATTAACGGAAGCCTGAAGGTCGAAAAATGACACCATTTAATGACCGCAGGTCAAAACTACCTGGTGAGCTTCATTCTGTTGCGCATGAAGTTGCAATAATAATGCAAGCGCCGATAGAATTGATTGATACCGTTATATTGGCAGCAGCCTCAACAGCTGTACAAGCTAGCTGCATGGTAGAGCGCAAACCCGGGCTTTCTAGTCCGGTGTCCCTGTTTCTCTTGACTATATGTGATCCGGGCGAGCGTAAGAGTGCCGTTCAGAGTCTTGTGTTCAAGGCCATTTCCGAACTCCAGCGAGAACGAATCAGGGAGGGCGAAGTCAAGAAGCAGCAGCACTCAAAGGAGCACATGAAGTGGAAAGAGAAGTCCCGACGTTTACGAAGTGAAATCAATATTGCTCTCAAAAAAGGCAAGGATATCGATGAGATAGAGATGAGGCAGGCTGCTCATATGGATGAAGAGCCAATACTTGAAGCAATGCCGAAAATCGTCTTCGAGGATGCGACCCCCGAGGCTTTGCTTTCTGGATTATCTGGAACTGACAAATCTGTCGCATTGATTTATGATGAGTTGAGCAGCTTTGTCAATGGGCACATGTCAAGAAAAACTGCAATTTTGAACTCTATTTGGAGCGGAAAAGACACAAGTGTAGATCGAAATACCAGTCCTAGTTTCGAAATTCAAAATCCACGATTGACTTGTCTTCTTCAGGCTCAACCTGCTGTTTTTGACAAGTTCCTGAAAGCAGCGAATGAGGAGATCCGTGGAAATGGATTCCTTTCGCGAGTATTGCTGGCGTATCCAATTTCGACTCAAGGAGAAAGGTTCAACTATTATCCAAACACGGACATTCGCCATCTATGTCTTGAGTGGTTCTATGAACGCTGCAGAACGTTGCTTGGCAGGAAAGAGCAATGTGTTCTGCGATTTTCTCGTGAGTCACAATCTCGGTGGATTCAAATTGCCGATTATTACGAGGAAAATATTCAGGAAGGCCGCCCATTTAGCAAAATTCGCGACTTCGCCTCTAAGGCTGCAGAGAATATCGCACGAGTGGCAGCTGTCATACACGGATTTTCTGTAGATGACTGCGAAGAAATTTCCGTCCAGAATTTGGAAGCCGCTTTTGAAATCATGGATTGGCACCGCCAGCAGTACCAATCACTGGTGCTGACAAGCTATCCGGACCCAGAGACGGAGTTCAATAATGATCTGGAATTTCTATTTGAATGGATGCGAGATGTGGCGGCCAGCAAAGGGTGGGTAGGTATGTATAGAAGCTACGTACAGCAATATGGTCCCAATAGATTGCGAGGTGATGGAAAAATAAAAAAATTACTGGATGCCATGGAGGATCTAAGATGGCTCAATATTGAATACTACGAAAGAAAAAAATTTTTCCGTTTGTAGATGCATTTATCAAATTGAATTAATTTGAATAATAGTCGGTTCAAGTTCTATAAATAATAAAACCCCGGAAGTCTGTCTTTTTGAGGCGGCTTCCGGCTTTTTATTGATACTAAATTCTTAATTTGATCGATATTTGGAAACCCTCTGCCATCGAAATAAGTACTGTCGAGCGATCCGCATCAGTTCTCTCGGATAAACCATCCATACAAATTTTTCCTTTGATCATTGAAGTCCTCAGCTCTGAATTTGAGGAAGCAGATGCGGTGCAGCTGGCCGAACCATCTGTGCGACCAGCACTGAATCACTACAGGTACCGCTAATTTCGCTAATTTAGCAGCGCTAGCTACGTTAGCGGCTATGTCTTTCAGTTCAAAGCTTCGGTCAAGCGCCGGGTGAGGCCAATCGTGGGGTGTTGTTCCTCGGTCTCCCAACTTTGGGAGTACGGGGTGGGGCGATACCCTTGGTGACTGAGCGCTCCTTGCCTACTTTGATGCCTTGAATACTCTGCTCCGACTTGAGAAGATAAGGAATGACCTTCTCGGTGAGATTTTTCCGCTTATCTGTATCTGAATGGTCGATCATTCCGATCCCGCACTGTTCATAGCGTATCTTTTGGCGGTTACAGCTGTGATATACACCCTTTCCTCCTGTTATCGTCTCGCTCCAGTACTTGCCAATGCGGTCACTGAGATAAGCATCCTTAGTAACTTTTTGACCATCGTAAGCTAATAAGGCATGGATGTGCGGCCCTTTTTCAGCTGTGTTTTCGAATTTAAAGATATAGCCTACTTGGTGTCCGAACAATGAGTGGTTTGCACGCCGATTGTCTAGAAAATGCTTTGCGTCTCGCTTGATTGCAGGTAGTTCCAAGGATCTTCCATGCTCTTTGGCATACCCCAGGTCAATCCTGAGTATTAAAAGCTTTGAATAATTTTCATGCAGTTGATCGAGATAGCGAGTCACGCTCTTTAGGTTGCTGTTTTGAGGTGTGATTGATTTGTTCATGCGATTTCATCCAAAAACTGATGTGGGACAGCGTGAGTACTGTCAAACCATATGCAAAGTTACACTGTAGGCGAATGGCTTTGTTGCACAAAGCCAGTTGCGCGAACTGGTAGCCTCGACGCATGAGTGAACCCCAAGGGCCAAAGATCCGCTACAAGACCATCAACTGGGCTGCGTACAACGCCGCGCGTGGGAGCGGGCGCACGCAATGAAGCGCTGCGCGTTTGCCAAAGACTGGGGCGGGGGATCTGGAAGAAATGAAGCAGCTACCGCCGCCCAAGCCTGGTGGAGACCAAGATGCACTGCTTCAAACGCCTGGGCAAGCGGGCGATGGCCCGCACGTTTGAGCGCCATGTCACAGAACTGCATGTGCGGGTAGCGCTGCTCAACCGCTTCACGCAACTGGGGCGCCCGGCAGTGGTGCCTGTCAAGGCATAGCTGCGTCTGGGGCTGGGGTTATCTCGGCCTAATTCTGGTTTGTGCAACAAAGCCGTAGGAGTCCTGCACAACTTACTCTCTCGATGTCATATTTTTCTTATTGATATCACTAATAACCTATATTCTTCGAATGGGTATGAGGCTTATATTTCACGGGATGATCAAAAAAATTGGCCATTAATTCGGCATATTTTTCCGCATGAAAAAAGGTGGCGATGTACGAAGTTATATTTAAACTATGCTATAACTATCGCAACCGTGCGCTTCTATTCCACGCATGCGTCCATGCTCTGAAATCCTTGATCCGTCCTTGCTCAATCAGCGACAGTGTTGCAGCGTTATGCACACAAAGAAGTTATGCACAGTTGGCCCAGCATCGCGATGTTGCCGCCCTACTACGAGGACAGAAATCGTGCTTCTGATTTTCTCGGGAAATAGGCCATCAGCTTGGCATCGCTGTTGCAACTTCTATAGGTAGTTTGTCGTTCACGAACGCATCCCACGCGCTCATAAGCTCGCGCCGCTGCTCCAGCAGATCAGTGCGGTGGTAAGCAGCTTCCACTTTGTCCTTGATGGTATGGGCCAAGGATCGCTCTGCCAAGTCACGGGAGTAGCCTTTTTCACTGCACCAGTCCCGAAAACTGGATCGAAATCCATGGGCTGTGGCCACTCGTCCTGGGGTATCGCTATGGGCCTTGAGCCGACGAAGCAAAGAGGTCAGGGCCATGTCAGAGAGCTCTACCTGGTCGCGCACGGATGGAAACACGAGGGTTTCGTGTTGATCCTTTTGCCCTTCGAGAATTTCCAGTGCTCTGGGCGCCAACGGAACGCGGTGAGACATCTTGGCCTTCATGCGCTCAGCGGGAACTGTCCAGATTGCATTCTTGAAATCAACCTCGTCCCAGGTCATTCCTCGTGCCTCGCCTGATCGGCATGCCGTCAAAATCACAAATTCAAGCAGTGTGCGTGACACCTCAGGACGGTTACCCGCCCTGAGGTGCTGCTGTACAAATGTCGGAACGTCTCGCCATGGCATGGCAGGGTGGTGCTGGGTGCGCAGTGCTTTGCCTGGTTGCTGCGCCAGCAAGTGGGTGACTACGTCCACAGGGTTGGATTGGCAGTGCCCGTGTGCCCATCCCCATGCCATGACCGCATGGACGCGTTGTTTGACACGGCTGGCTGTTTCCGCCTTGGTAAGCCATATCGGTTTCAGCACTTCAGCCACATCCCCTGGCTGGATGTCCGGCAGCAACTTTGGCCCCAGTTTTGGGAAAACGTACTCCACCAGGGTGTTGATCCACTGCTGACCGTGCTTGGGGTTCTTCCATCCAGGCAGCAGATCCTTGTGCAGTGTTTCGGCTGCTTGCTTGAAAGTCGGTATCTTGGGGGCTACTTCGACCTTGGCTTTCTCCTCTAGCGGATCCTTGCCCTCGGCGAGCGCAGTACGCATTGCGGATGCTTGCTTGCCGACCTCTGCAATGCCCACGTCAGGATAGGTACCCAAGCCCGCGTTCCTGCGCTTGCCTGTAACCGGACTGACGTATCGCAGAACCCATTTGCCACGCCCTTTCGTGTTTGAAGGGTGCAGCGCCAATCCAATGATGCTGCCATGTGGAATTGCTGGATCGGTTGGCTTGATGTTTCTGGCTTTGGTGTCGGTAATCGTGGTCATTGGGAGCGCCTCGTCTGGTATGCCATCCAGTATGCCATTTGAAATGGATGCAGTCGAAGCGCTTTGGACTATAGTGGACTACAAATGCTTATAGATCAATGATTTAAGATTCATTATCAGATTGCTTTGGACGATGTTGGATACTATGTTGGCAGTCGCCCTCTCCGCCAATAAGCAAGCAAAAAGCGCCTCTCGGGGCGCTTTTTTGTTTTGTAGGCCATTCCTTTGGCGCGTCACACCCCTCTTTAGGCCACCCATCAGACATGCGGCCAGGACCCACATCCCAACTGACCAAGCGCTCGAAGCCCGCCCCCCGCCAAATGCAGTTGCACTGAAGTGCCAATCCTTTGATAGCTGAAATGACAAAGGGCCTGAGATTTCTCTCAGGCCCTTGCATGCAAACGCAAATTGGTGGGTGATACATGGATCGAACATGTGACCCCTGCCGTGTGAAGGCAGTGCTCTACCGCTGAGCTAATCACCCATTGGCACTGCTCGAAGTGAGCAATGCCACGAAACGCTGGTGGGTGATACATGGATCGAACATGTGACCCCTGCCGTGTGAAGGCAGTGCTCTACCGCTGAGCTAATCACCCGTTGTCGTTGCGACAGCCCGCTATTATGGCACAGCTTTCAGGCGGTTTGCAGCTTGCGCCACACTGTTTTGCCTTTGCTCTCCTTGTCGAGCTGCGCCAGCAGGGCTTCGTGCGCTGCCAGCTCCTGATCGTTGGCCTGCAGCACGGGCAGATGCAGACCACTCAGGTCGATACTGGCCGCCCTGGGGCCGCTGCCTGTGTCGCCGGCATCGTCGGCGATGAGCAGCGCGTCCTGCCCACGCGTGAGGCAGATGTACACATCGGCGAGCAGCTCGGCATCAAGCAGTGCGCCATGCAAGGTGCGGGCCGAGTTGTCCACGCCCAGGCGGTCGCACAGTGCATCGAGCGAGTTGCGCTTGCCGGGGAACATTTCCTTGGCCAGCGCCAGCGTATCGACAATGCCCGCCACATGGCTGGCCAGTGGGGGCAGATTCAGCCGCTCCAGCTCCTTGTTGATGAAGCCGACGTCGAACGCAGCGTTGTGGATGATGAGTTCCGCATCGCGCATGAAGTCCAGAATCTGGTCGGCCACTTCCGCGAACTTGGGCTTGTCGCTGAGGAACTCGGTGGTCAGGCCGTGCACGCGCAGGGCGCCCTCTTCGCTCTCGCGCTCCGGGTTGATGTACAGGTGCAGCCTTCGCCCGGTGAGCTTGCGGTGCAGCAACTCCACGCACCCTATTTCCAGGATGCGGTCGCCGTTCTCGGCCGACAGGCCCGTGGTTTCCGTATCGAAGACAACCTGCCGCGCCATCAGTGGTTTTCCTTGGCGTGGTTGATGGTGTACTTGGGGATCTCGATGGTCACGTTCTGCTGCGCCAGGATGGCCTGGCACGACAGGCGCGATTGCGGCTCCAGGCCCCAGGCGCGATCGAGCAAGTCTTCTTCCTCTTCTTCCGCCTCGTTGAGCGAGGCATAGCCCTCACGCACGATCACGTGGCAGGTGGTGCAGGCGCAGCTCATGTCGCATGCGTGCTCGATGGCGATGTGGTTGTCGAGCAAAGCCTCGCAGATGGAGGTTCCGGCCGGAGCGGTGATTTCAGCGCCCTGGGGGCAGTACTCGGCGTGGGGCAGGATTTTGATGACGGGCATGGCGCGTGGAACGATCAAGTTTTTTTACAGGGTCCGCACATTCTGGCCCGCCAGGGCCTTGCGGATGCCGCGGTTCATGCGCTGCGCGGCAAAGGCCTCGGTGCCCTTGGCCAGGGCCTGGGTTGCGGCCTCCAGGGCCGGGGCGTCGGCCACTGCAGCTTGCAGGCGCAAGGCTTGCATGAGCGCATCGATATGGGTGCGTTCGTCGTCGCTGAGCAGGTCGCCATCGGCGTCCAGCGCGCTTTGCGTGGCCAGCAGCATGCGGTCGGCCTCCACGCGCGCCTCGGCCAGCGCTCGGGCCTGGATGTCTTGCTGGGCGGTGGCAAAGCTCTCTTGCAGCATGCGGGCGATCTGCTCGTCGCTCAGGCCGTAGCTGGGTTTGACGTCCACACGCGCTTCCACACCACTGGCCTGCTCCTTCGCGCTCACGTTGAGCAAGCCGTCGGCATCGATGGTGAAGGTGACGCGGATGCGCGCTGCACCGGCTGCCATGGGAGGAATGCCGCGCAGCTCAAAGCGGGCCAGACTGCGGCAGTCCTGCACCAGGTCGCGCTCGCCCTGCAGCACATGGATGGCCATGGCGGTCTGCCCGTCCTTGTAGGTGGTGAAATCCTGTGCCTTGGCCGTGGGAATGGTTTCGTTGCGCGAGACGATGCGCTCCACCAGCCCGCCCATGGTTTCTATGCCCAGCGACAGCGGGATCACGTCCAGCAGCAGCAGGTCGCCATTGGCATTGTTGCCCGCCAATTGGTTGGCCTGGATGGCAGCGCCCAAGGCCACCACCTCGTCGGGATTGAGGTTGATCAGCGGCTCGCGGCCAAAGAACTGCGCCACCGCCTGGCGCACCTGCGGCATACGTGTGGAGCCTCCCACCATGACCACGCCTTGCACTTCGTCGGGTTGCAGGCCGGCGTCGCGCAAGGTACGGCGTACCGCGGCCATGGAGCGCGCGGTCAACGGTGCCGTCACTGCTTCAAAATCTGATTTATTTACATCAAATTGAACTTTAGCGCCCGCCAATTCTGCGCTGAACGCTACTATTTCAGTAGCACTCAAGGCTTCCTTGCAGGCGCGTGCGGCCGCACGCACAGCGGCCTTGTCGGCCGCAGACTGCACCTGCACGCCCTGCTGGGCCAGCACCCATTGCGCGAGCGCGGCATCGTAGTCGTCACCGCCCAGGGCGGAGTCACCCCCGGTGGCGAGCACCTCGAACACGCCCTGCGCGAGCCGCAGGATGGAAATGTCGAACGTGCCTCCACCCAGGTCGTACACGGCGTAAATGCCTTCGCTGGCGTTGTCCAGCCCGTAGGCTATGGCCGCTGCCGTGGGCTCATTGATGAGACGCAGCAGGTTCAGGCCCGCAAGCTGTGCGGCGTCCTTGGTGGCCTGGCGCTGGGCATCGTCAAAGTAGGCCGGCACGGTGATGACCGCGCCGTACAGGTCTTCGTTGAAGGTATCTTCGGCGCGCTGGCGCAGCTTGGCCAGGATTTCTGCGCTGACTTCCACAGGCGACTTGATGCCGTCCGCCGTGGCGATGCCCACCATGCCGCCGTGCTCGGAATCCACCAAGGCGTAGGGCAGTTGCTGCGCACCGGCGATGTCGCCTCGCCCCCGCCCCATCAGGCGTTTGGCCGATGCAATGGTGTTGGCTGCGTCCTGCTCCTGCAATTGCACAGCACTGTGACCGATCTGCCGCCCGCCTCCGGCAAGGTACCGCACCACCGAGGGCAACAGCACCCGGCCCTCTTCGTCGGGCAGGCATTCGGCCATGCCATGGCGCACGGCAGCGACCAGCGAGTGCGTGGTGCCCAGGTCTATGCCTACGGCAATGCGACGCTGGTGGGGATCGGCCGATTGGCCGGGTTCGGAAATCTGCAGCAGCGCCATGAGTGCTTGGTAATTCTGTGAAAAGCCGCTGCACTGGTCAGATGGCAGTCGGCGGATGGATGCGGGCGCTATTGTCCCAGTTGTTCCAGGCGGCGATCGATGTCGCGCGCAAAACGCTCGATGAACATCAGCGCCCGCACCTGGGCTGCGGCCGCAGCGCAGTCCTGCGCACCGTCCAGCAGTTCGCCGCAGCGTGCCAGGGCCTGCTGGCGGGCCGCACGCACCTGGGCATCCAGGGCGTCGATGTCGCTCGCGCCTTGCGCCTCGTCCAGCGCTTCGCGCCACTCCATCTGCTGCATCAGAAAGGCGGCAGGCATGGCAGTGTTGTCCTCGGCACCAATGGGGGCACCGCCCAGTTCGCACAGATAGGCAGCGCGCTTGAGCGGGTCCTTGAGGCGCTGGTAGGCTTCGTTGATGCGCACTGACCACTGCATGGCCACGCGCTGCGCCGCCGTGCCATGCTGGGCGTGGCGATCGGGGTGCGCCTGACGCTGCAGATCTTTCCAGCGCGCATCAATGTCGGCCCGCTCCTGCGCAAAGCGCCGGGGCAGGCCAAACAGCGTGAAATCGTCCGACTGAAGGTTCACATCAAAGCCCGCAGCCGCTCAGACCCGGAAGCTCTCGCCGCAGCCGCAGCGGTCGCGCTCGTTGGGGTTGCTGAAGCGAAAGCCCTCGTTCAAGCCTTCGCGCACGAAATCGAGTTCCGTACCGTCGATGTAGGCCAGGCTCTTGGGGTCGATCAGCAGTTTGACGCCATGCTGCTCAAAAACGATGTCTCCGGGCTCGGCTTCGTCCACATACTCGAGCTTGTAGGCCAGGCCCGAGCAGCCGCTGGTCTTGACACCCAAGCGCACGCCCAGTCCCTTGCCCCTGCGCGACAGGTAACGGCTGACATGCCGGGCTGCCGCTTCAGTCATTGTGATGGCCATGGTGTCTCATGCCGCCGTGGTGCTGGCGTGTTTGGTGCGGTAGTCGTTGACAGCTGCCTTGATGGCGTCTTCGGCCAGGATGGAGCAGTGGATCTTGACCGGAGGAAGCGCCAGTTCTTCAGCGATCTGGCTGTTCTTGAGCGCCGCGGCCTCGTCCAGCGTCTTGCCCTTGACCCATTCGGTCACCAGCGACGACGAGGCGATGGCCGAGCCACATCCGTAGGTCTTGAAGCGCGCGTCCTCGATCACGCCCGTCTCGGGGTTGACCTTGATCTGCAGCTTCATCACGTCGCCGCAGGCAGGCGCACCGACCATGCCGGTGCCCACGCTGTCGTCGCCCTTGTCGAACGAGCCCACATTGCGCGGGTGCTCGTAATGGTCAATCACTTTTTCGGAGTAAGCCATGGTGTTTACCTCATCGATGGGTTGCGGTGGGGTGCGGCCTCAATGGGCAGCCCACTGGATGGAATTAAGATCCACGCCGTCCTGGTACATCTCCCACAGGGGGCTCAACTCGCGCAGCTTGGCCACGTTCTCGCGGATGGTGGCAATCGCGTAGTCGATCTCTTCCTCGGTGGTGAAACGGCCAATGGTCATGCGCAGGCTGCTGTGGGCAAGCTCGTCGCTGCGGCCCAGGGCGCGCAGCACATAGCTGGGCTCCAGACTGGCCGAGGTGCAGGCAGAACCCGAGGACACCGCCAGGCCCTTGATGCCCATGATCAGCGACTCGCCCTCAACGTAGTTGAAGCTCATGTTCAGGTTGTGCGGCACGCGACGCGTCAGGTCGCCATTGACGAACACCTGCTCGAGGTCGCTCAGCCCGTCCAGCAGGCGCTTTTGCAGCGCACGGGCCTTGGCCAGGTCTTGCGCCATTTCCTCGCGCGCCAGGCGGAAGGCCTCGCCCATGCCCACGATCTGGTGGGTGGGCAGCGTGCCCGAGCGCATGCCGCGCTCATGGCCACCACCGTGCATTTGAGCCTCCAGGCGCACGCGCGGCTTGCGACGCACGTACAAGGCACCAATGCCCTTGGGCCCGTAGGTCTTGTGCGAGGCCAGGCTCATCAAATCGACAGGCAGGGTCTTGAGGTCAATCTCCACCTTGCCGGTGGCCTGGGCTGCGTCCACGTGGAGGAGGATGCCCTTCTCACGGCACATCGCGCCGATGGCGGGAATGTCCTGGATCACGCCGATCTCGTTGTTCACGAACATGACGCTGACCAAAATCGTGTCCGGACGCAGGGCCGCCTTGAAGGCATCCAGGTCAAGCAGACCGTTTTCCTGCACTTCGAGGTAGGTGACCTCAAAGCCTTGGCGCTCCATCTCGCGCATGGTGTCGAGCACAGCCTTGTGCTCGGTCTTGACGGTGACGAGGTGCTTGCCCTTGCCTTGGTAGAAATGGCCCGCGCCCTTGATGGCGAGGTTGTTGGATTCGGTGGCGCCGCTGGTCCAGACGATCTCGCGCGGGTCGGCGCCGATCAGGTCGGCCACCTGGGTGCGAGCCTTCTCGACGGCCTCCTCCGCCTCCCAGCCCCAGGCGTGGCTGCGCGATGCGGGGTTGCCGAAATGCTCGCGCAACCAGGGGATCATGGCGTCCGCTACGCGCGGATCGACCGGCGTGGTAGCGCCATAGTCAAGATAGATGGGAAAGTGCGGTGTCATGTCCATGGCTGGCTCAGTGTGGGGTTCTGGCTGGCAATTCTCGACGCTAGTGCAGTCTGCCGCAGGCAAAGGCACGCACGACCCTGATGGCCGTGGGGGCCTTCACCCGGCCTGCACGTCAATCAGGATTTGGCGAAAACGTTGCCCAGGGCAAACACGGAATTGGGCGCGTTGACGCGGATGGGTTTGACCACCGGCGTGGTGGAGATGGCACGGCGCGCTGCCGGCTTGTCTTCCACCTGCAGGCCGCGGGCCAGTTGGTCGTCCACCAGCTTTTGCAACGTGACAGAGTCCAAAAACTCGACCACACGCTGGTTGAGGGTGGCCCACAGATCGTGGGTCATGCAGCGGCTGCCATCGCCCCCGCAGTTTTCCTTGCCGCCGCACTGGGTGGCGTCAATGGGCTCATCGACCGAGACGATGATGTCGGCAATGGTGATTTCAGCCGCCTTGCGTGCCAAGGTGTAGCCGCCCCCCGGGCCCCGGGTGGACTCGACCAGTTCATGGCGGCGCAGCTTGCCAAAGAGCTGTTCCAGGTACGACAGCGAAATGCGCTGGCGTTGGCTGATGGCGGCCAGGGTGACAGGCCCATTGTTCTGGCGCAGGGCCAGGTCGATCATGGCGGTGACCGCAAAACGGCCTTTGGTGGTGAGACGCATCGCAAGCTCCTTGTTGTGTGGCTTGTTGGTTCATGAATTGCCCGCAAGGTTCATGGCCTGCAGGTCCCGTCTCCGCCCTTTTTTCTGCCCCGCCCCGCGGATTGGCAGACCCTTCATTTGCGTGGGTTTTGTTCTGTTTGTGTGGCAAATTGTACCAGATTCCAGATTATTTTTGTCGGGTAAGTAAACTCTTTGGTCGCAATTCGCCGCAAAAGTTGCAATACCCTGTTATTCCTCAGCAAGCCTAGGGACATTGTCCTGCCCATGGGCACCAAACGCCTGGTCCTTGAGGCGCGCCAACTGGTCGCGCACGCGCGCCGCCTGCTCGAATTCGAGGTTGCGCGCGTGTTCCAGCATCTGTTTTTCCAGGCGCTTGATCTCGCGGGCAATGTCTTTCTCGGACATGTCCTCCACGCGCGCGCGCTGCAGCGCCTCCTGCTCCAGGCGCTCGGCGTCCTTGCCGGCCTTCTCGCTGTACACCCCATCGATCAGGTCGCGCACCTGCTTGACGATGCTGCGCGGTGTGATGCCATGCTCGGCGTTGAAGGCAATCTGCCTGGCGCGCCGGCGCTCGGTTTCGCCGATGGCACGCGCCATGGAGTCGGTCACCCGGTCGGCGTACAGAATCGCCTTGCCTGAGAGGTTGCGCGCCGCGCGGCCGATGGTCTGGATCAGGCTGCGCTCGGAACGCAAAAAGCCCTCCTTGTCCGCATCCAGAATGGCCACCAGCGACACCTCGGGAATGTCCAGGCCCTCGCGCAGCAGGTTGATGCCCACCAGCACGTCGAATGCGCCCAGGCGCAAGTCGCGGATGATTTCCACGCGCTCCACCGTGTCCACATCGGAATGCAGGTAGCGCACCTTCACACCGTTGTCGGTAAGGTAGTCGGTGAGCTGCTCGGCCATGCGCTTGGTCAGCGTGGTCACAAGCACGCGCTCGCGCCGCTCGCTGCGAATGCGGATCTCCTGCAGCACATCGTCCACCTGATGGGTGGCAGGGCGCACCTCCACCTCGGGGTCCACCAGGCCCGTGGGCCGCACCACTTGCTCCACCACCTGGCCTGCGTGCTGCTTTTCGTAGTCGGCCGGCGTGGCCGAGACGAACACCACCTGGCGCATGCGCTGCTCGAACTCCTCGAACTTGAGCGGCCGGTTGTCCAGCGCGCTGGGCAGCCGAAAGCCGTATTCCACCAGCGTGGTCTTGCGCTGGCGGTCGCCGTTGTACATGGCGTTGAGCTGGCCAATCATCTGGTGGCTCTCGTCCAGGAACATGATCGCATCGCGTGGCAAATAGTCGGTCAGCGTGCTGGGTGCTTCGCCCGGCTGGCTGCCCGACAGGTGGCGCGAGTAGTTCTCGATGCCCTTGCAGTGCCCCACTTCGCTGAGCATCTCCAGGTCGAAGCGCGTGCGCTGCTCCAGGCGCTGCGCCTCCACGAGCTTGCCGTCGGCCAGCAGTTGCTTCAGTCTCTCTGCCAGCTCGGCCTTGATGGATTCGACCGCCAGCAGCACCTGATCGCGCGGCGTGACGTAGTGGCTGCTGGGGTACACGGTGAAGCGCGGAATGCTCTGGCGCACGCGGCCCGTCAGCGGGTCAAACAGTTGCAGGCTCTCGATCTCGTCGTCGAACAGTTCGATGCGCAGGGCCAGCTCCGAGTGTTCGGCAGGGAACACGTCGATGGTGTCGCCGCGCACGCGGAAATTGCCGCGCGCAAAGTCCATGTCGTTGCGCTGGTACTGCATGCGCACGAGCTGTGCAATGGCATCGCGCTGGCCCAGCTTGTCGCCCGCGCGCAGTGTCATCACCATGCGGTGGTAGCTCTCGGGCTTGCCAATGCCGTAGATGGCCGACACCGTGGCCACGATCACCACGTCGCGGCGCTCCAGCAGGCTTTTGGTGCACGACAGGCGCATCTGCTCGATGTGCTCGTTGACGGCGCTGTCCTTCTCGATGAACAGGTCGCGCTGCGGCACATAGGCCTCGGGCTGGTAATAGTCGTAATAGCTTACGAAGTATTCCACCGCGTTCTTCGGAAAGAATTCGCGGAACTCGCTGTAGAGCTGGGCCGCCAGCGTCTTGTTGGGCGCGAACACGATGGCCGGGCGCCCCAGGCGGGCGATCACATTGGCCATGGTGAAGGTCTTGCCCGAGCCGGTCACGCCCAGCAGGGTCTGGAACACCTCGCCCTCGATCACGCCCTCCACCAATTGATCGATGGCGCCGGGCTGGTCGCCCGCAGGCGGGTACGGCTGGTACAGCTCGAAAGGCGAGCCGGGAAACTGGACAAACTGCCCCTTGGCGGGCTCGGCGGGAGTCTCTTGCGTGGACATGGTGCGATACGACCTGCGCGGGCCGCTAAAATCTCGGGTTAACCCCAAAGCCTACCGCAGCCGGGGTTTGCCCGCCACCTCCACCCTCCAAGGACACTTTCCATGTCTCTGTTCTCCGCCGTCGAAATGGCCCCCCGCGACCCCATCCTGGGTCTCAACGAGCAATACAACGCCGACACCAACCCCAACAAGGTCAACCTGGGCGTGGGCGTGTACTTCGACGACAACGGCAAGCTGCCGCTGCTGGCCTGCGTGCAAGCCGCCGAAAAAGCCCTGATGGACAAGGCCGCGCCACGCGGCTACCTGCCCATCGACGGCATTGCGGCCTACGACAACGCCGTCAAGGCCCTGGTGTTCGGCGCCGACTCCGACGTGGTGAAGTCGGGCCGCGTGTCCACGGTACAGGCCATTGGCGGTACCGGCGGCCTCAAGATCGGCGCCGACTTCCTCAAGAAAATCAGCCCCCAGGCCAAGGTGCTGATCTCCGACCCGAGCTGGGAAAACCACCGCGCCATCTTCCAGAACGCAGGCTTTGAGGTGGGCAGCTACCGCTACTACGACGCCGCCACGCGCTCGGTCAACTTCGACGGCATGCTGGCCGACCTGAACGCCGCAGCGCCCGGCACCATCGTCGTGCTGCACGCCTGCTGCCACAACCCCACGGGCTACGACCTGACGGCTGCGCAGTGGGACCAGGTGATCGCCGCCGTCCAGGCCAAGGGCCTGACCGCATTCCTGGACATGGCCTACCAGGGCTTTGGCCATGGCATCCAGGAAGACGGCGCCGTGGTCGGCAAGTTCGTGGCCGCCGGTCTCAACATCTTTGTCTCGACCTCGTTCTCCAAGAGCTTCAGCCTGTACGGCGAGCGCGTGGGCGCCCTGTCGGTGGTGGCATCGAACAAGGAAGAAGCCGACCGCGTGCTGAGCCAGCTCAAGGTCGTGATCCGCACCAACTACTCCAACCCTCCCACGCACGGCGGCGCCGTGGTGGCCGCGGTGCTGGGCAACCCCGAACTGCGCTCCCTGTGGGAACAGGAACTGGGCGAGATGCGCGTGCGCATCAAGGCCATGCGCCAGAAGCTGGTGGATGGCCTCAAGGCCGCCGGCGTGCAGCAGGACATGTCCTTCATCACCACCCAGATCGGCATGTTCAGCTACTCGGGCCTGTCCAAGGACCAGATGGTGCGCCTGCGCAGCGAGTTCGGCGTGTACGGCACCGACACCGGCCGCATGTGCGTGGCCGCGCTCAACAGCAAGAACATCGACTACGTCTGCCAGGCCATTGCCAAGGTGGTGTAACACGGCCACCCAGCGCTACCATGGCGCCAACCCCGAGCCGCCTGCGGGCGGCTTTTTTTTGAGCAAAAATTCGGCTCCAACGCCCATCCATCAAGCGTTAGCAGCTATTATATTTATAGCAATCATGCCCCACACTGCCGCCCGCCCCACGCCCCTGCAAGGCTCCCGCGTCCTGAGCCTGGCGCTCAACCTGCCCGGCCCTGCCGCCCTGCTGCGCTGCGCGCGCATGGGCGCCGAGTGCACCAAGCTGGAGCCGCCCCCTGCGCCGGGCCATGCCAGCGCCGACCCCATGGGTATCTACAGCCCCCCCGCCTATGCCGACCTGCACGAGGGCGTGCGCGTGCTGCATGCCCACCTCAAGACCGAAGAGGGCCAGGCTGCACTGCACGCGGAACTGGCGCGCACCGATGTGCTGATCACGTCCTTCCGCCCCTCGGCCCTGGCCAAGCTGGGGCTGGGCTGGGAAGTGCTGCAGGTGCGCTACCCGCGGCTGTCGCTGGTACGCATCGTCGGTGCGCTGGGCGAGCGTGCCGAGGAACCCGGCCACGACCTCACCTACCAGGCCGAAGCCGGGTTGCTGGCAGGCCTGCAGGCGCCGCCGCCCACCCTGTTCGCCGACATGGCGGGCGCACTGGTGGCCAGCGAGGCTGTGCTGCAGGCCCTGCTGGCGCGCAGCCAGCAAGGTGCTGGGGTGTGCATCGAAGTGGGCCTGGCCGAGGCCGCACAGTGGCTGGCCCTGCCGCTGCACTGGGGCCTGACCACCCCGCAGGGCGATGTGGGCGGCGCGCACGCGGGCTACCGCATCTACCCCTGCCGGGATGGCCGCGTGGCCGTGGCTGCGCTGGAGCCGCATTTTGCCGCCCGCCTGTGCGAGGCCGCGGGTCTGCCAGCCCGGGGCGACATGGAGCACCTGCGCGACCCGGCTACGCACGCGGCCATCGCCCGCTTCCTGCAGGGCCAGACCCGCGAGCAACTGACGGCGCTGGCGCAAGCGCGCGACATCCCGCTGCACGCGCTGCACTGAACCCACCATTGAACGCCTTCTTGTTCTCACCCGGCGCAGCAGGAAAGCTGCTTCACATCCTTGTTGAATGTCTGCGCCGCAAGCTTCAAGCCCTCAACCATCGTTAGGTAGGGGAACAACTGGTCTGCCAGTTCCTGCGCCGTCATGCGGTGGCGAATGGCCAGGGCCGCCGTCTGGATCAGCTCGCCCGCTTCCGGGGCCACTGCCTGCACGCCGATGAGCCGTCCGCTACCTTCCTCAATGACCAGCTTAATAAAGCCGCGTGTGTCGAAATTGGCTAGCGCACGCGGCACGTTGTCCAGCGTCAGCAGTCGGCTGTCGGTCTCGATCCCATCGTGATGCGCTTGCGCCGCGCTGTAGCCCACAGTGGCGACCTGCGGGTCGGTAAACACCACGGCAGGCATCGCGGTCAGGTCCAGGGCGGCGTCGCCGCCGGTCATGTTGATGGCCGCACGGGTGCCGGCGGCCGCTGCCACATAGACGAATTGCGGCTGGTCAGTGCAGTCGCCGGCCGCATAAATATGCGGCGTACTGGTGCGCATGCGCTGGTCGATGACGATGGCGCCCTGTGCATTGACGGCGACCCCTGCCGCGTCCAGTGCCAGGCTGTGCGTGTTCGGTGTCCGTCCGGTAGCGACCAGCAACTTGTCGGCGCGCAGCTCACCATGCCCGGTGGTCAGCACGAATTCGCCATCCCCATGCGCGACCTGGCTGGCTTGCGTGTGCTCCAGTACCGTGATGCCTTCGGCACGGAAGGCGGCCGTGACCGCCTCGCCGATGGCCGGGTCTTCGCGGAAGAACAGCGTGCTGCGCGCCAGGATCGTGACCTGGCTACCCAGCCGGGCGAAGGCTTGCGCCAGTTCCAGCGCCACCACCGAGGAGCCGATCACGGCCAGGCGTTCGGGAATGGTTTCGCTGACCAGGGCCTCGGTCGAAGTCCAGTAGGGGGAATCCTTCAAGCCCGGAATCGGCGGCACGGCCGGACTGGCGCCCGTGGCAACCAGACAGCGATCGAACACCACGACGCGCTCGCCCCCCGCGTTCAAATGGACGACAAGGCTCTGGCTGTCCTTGAAACGCGCTGCACCGAGCAGCATGGTGATGGCCGGATTGCCGTCCAGGATGCCTTCGTACTTGGCATGGCGCAGTTCATCAACGCGGGCCTGCTGCTGGGCCAGTAGTTTGCGGCGGTCCAGCGCAGGCACCGTCGCCGCGATACCGCCATCGAACGGGCTTTCCCGGCGCAAATGGGCGATGTGGGCGGCGCGAATCATGATCTTGGACGGCACGCAACCGACGTTGACGCAGGTGCCGCCGATGGTGCCGCGCTCGATCAGCGTGACGTGCGCGCCTTGCTCGACGGCCTTCAGCGCTGCCGCCATCGCGGCTCCACCGCTGCCGATCACGGCGACTTGCAACGGGCGTTCGCTGCCACGGGGTTGATCGGCGGCACCCATCCAGCCACGTACCTTGTCGAGCAGTCCGGCGCGGTTGTCCAGCGGTGGCGCATCGGCAAACGATGCCTGATAACCCAGCCCGGCCACGGCGGCAGTCAGCGCATCCGATGACGTGCCCACCTCGATGGCGAGTTGCGCCATACCCTTTGGATAGGACACCAGCGCCGACTGCACGCCGGGCACTTTTTCCAGCGCGTCCTTGACGTGCGCTGCGCACGAGGCGCAAGTCATGCCGGTGATTCTTAAATGGGTCATGCGAAAGATCCTTTATCGTTTGTGGCACCAGGCAATGGCGTCAGATGTGCCGCGGTGCCGTTTCCAGTGACTCACTGCTTGACGCTGGACGGATAGCCCGCGTCCCCGGTGGCCTTGATCAGCTTCTGCACGCTGGTCTTGGCATCATCGAAGGTGACAACGGCTTCGCGTGGCTCGAAGCTCACGTCAACTTTGCTGACGCCTTCGACCTTGGAAATCGCCTTCTTGACGGTGATCGGACAAGCGGAGCAGGTCATGCCCGGTACGGACAGCGTGACGGTCTGGGTGGCGGCCCAGACGGGGGCAACAACGGCGGCGAGGGCGAGGGAGGCAAACAGTTTCTTCA
>Ga0116193_1001410_pt1 | contig 19917 bp, 17 predicted proteins | sample AD_UKC115_MetaG_FD_89892 | JGI IMG/M metagenome (GOLD analysis project Ga0116193, IMG submission 89892) | Active sludge microbial communities of municipal wastewater-treating anaerobic digesters from Hong Kong - AD_UKC115_MetaG | ecosystem: Engineered > Bioreactor > Anaerobic > Digestate... | reverse complement strand
CTTTCTGTCCACGGGCTCAGGCGGTGGCCTGGGCGCTGAGTTGGCTGAATTCGTCGAACGCGGCGCTGGCCTTGGCGGCGTACATGAGCGAGGGGCCGCCGCCCATGTACACGGCCATGCCCAGCGCCTCGGCCACTTGCGCGCGCGAGGCGCCCAGTTCCACCAGCGCCTTGGCGTGGTAGCCCACGCAGGGGTCGCAGCGCGCGGCCACCGACAGCGCCATGGCGATCAGCTCCTTGGTGGTCTTGTCGAGCGCGCCGTCCTTGGTGGCGGCCTGGGCCATGGCGGAGAAGCCGCGCATCGTGTCGGGGATGTCGGCACGCAGGCTGGCAAGCTGGGCCGAGGTGGTGCGGGTGATGTCCTGGTAGCTGGTCATGGTGTTTTTGGCTTCTAGGGCTTATGGGTAAAGCGCAAACTGCTATTGTTTTTATAGCTATTGGGCGATGCTGGCCGGGCGCAGGCGATCCAGCCGGTGGCGGTAGGCCATGTAGTACAGCGTGGGGATGACCACCAGCGTGAGCACGGTGGATACGGCGATGCCGAAGATCAGCGAGATCGCCAGGCCGTTGAAGATGGGGTCGTCCAGGATGAAGAACGCCCCCACCATGGCCGCCAGGCCGGTCAGCACGATGGGCTGGGCGCGCGTGATGGCCGAGTGCACGATGGCGCGCTCGAACGGCACACCCTCACGCACCTGCAGGTTGATGAAGTCCACCAGCAGGATGGAGTTGCGCACGATGATGCCCGCCAGGGCGATCATGCCGATCATGCTGGTGGCCGTGTACTGCGCTCCCAGCAGCGCGTGGCCCGGCATCACGCCGATGATGGTCAGCGGGATGGGCGCCATGATGATCAGCGGCGTGAGGTAGCTGCCGAACTGCGCCACCACCAGCAGGTAAATCAGGATGAGGCCCACGGCGTAGGCGGCGCCCATGTCGCGGAAGGTCTCGTAGGTGATCTGCCATTCGCCGTCCCACTTGAGGGCGTAGCCGCGCCAGGCGTCGCTGGGCTGGCGGATGAAGAACTCCTCGACCTTGCCGCCGTCGGGCGCAGTGATCTGCGCAATGGCGCTGCGCGCCTGGAACATGCCGTACAGCGGGCTGTCCACGCGGCCCGCCATGTCGGCCACGACAAAGTTCACCGGCAGCAAATCCTTGTGATAGACGGGCTGCTCGCGCAGGCTGTCGCTCACGGTCACCAGTTCGCGCAGCGGCACCAGCGCGCCGCTGGCCGTGCGCACACCCAGTTGCAGCAGCGCCTGCAGGTCGCCGTGCAGCGTGGGCGGCAGTTGCAGCGTAGCGGCGGCGGGGTATTTGCTCTGGTCGTGCAGGTAGGCGGCCTGCTCACCGGCCAGGCCTGCGCGCAGCGTGGTCACGATGGCCTGCTGCGGCACGCCCAGCAGCGCGGCCTTGCGCCGGTCCACCAGCAGCAGGGTGCGCGGAGCGTCGGCAATGCTGCTGTCGTCGATGTCCACCAGGCCCTCGGTCTGGGCCAGCGCCTTGCGCACGGCCTGGGCCACCTGGCGGCGGCCTTCGGCGTCGGGCCCATAGACTTCGGCCACGATGGGGGCGAGCACCGGCGGGCCGGGCGGCACCTCCACCACCTTGACGTTGGCGCCAAAGCGCTGACCAATGGCCTGCAGCGCCGCGCGCTCGCGCATGGCGATGGCGTGGCTTTGCAGCTTGCGCTCGCCCTTGGCCACCAGGTTGACCTGGATGTCGCCCACGTTGCCGCCGCTGCGCAGGTAGTACTGGCGCACCAGGCCGTTGAAGTTGATGGGCGCAGCCGTGCCGGCATAGGCCTGGTAGTGCGTGACCTCAGGCACCGTGGCCAGGTGCGCGCCCAGCGCGTGCAGCGTGGCGGCGGTGTGCTCCAGCGGCGTGCCTGCGGGCAGGTCCACCACCACCTGGAATTCGGACTTGTTGTCGAACGGCAGCATCTTGAGCTGCACCCAGCCAATGGCGGGCAACGCCACCGACAGCGCGATCAGCGCTGCCACGCCCAGCCCCAGCAGGCGGCGGTTGCGCGCACCCGCCTGGGCGTCGAGCAGCGGGCGGAAGATGCGCTCGAACACCGGCGCAATGCGCCCGGCCAGGCCCTGCGGCGCTGCGTGGGCTGTGCCCTCGGCGCTGCCGTGGCCGCTGCCGGCGGGCACGGCCTTCATCCACAGGCGCGCGAGCCATGGGGTGACGGCAAAGGCAATGGCCAGCGACAGCAGCATGCCCATGCTGGCGTTGATGGGGATGGGGCTCATGTACGGCCCCATCAGGCCCGACACAAAGGCCATGGGCAGCAGCGCCGCAATGACGGTGAGCGTGGCCAGGATGGTCGGGCCGCCCACCTCGTCCACCGCGCCGGGGATGATCTGCCACAGCGGCTTGCCGGGGTGCAGGTGCTGGTGGCGGTGGATGTTCTCGACCACCACAATGGCATCGTCCACCAGGATGCCGATGGAGAAGATCAGCGCAAACAGCGACACCCGGTTGAGCGTGAAGCCCCACACCCAGGACGCAAACAGCGTGGCCGTGAGCGTGAGCACCACGGCCGTGCCGACGATGGCCGCCTCGCGCCGCCCCAGCGCAATGAACACCAGCGCCACCACCGACGCCGTGGCGAACAGCAGCTTGCTGATGAGCTGGCGCGCCTTCTCGTCGGCTGTTGCGCCGTAGTTGCGCGTGGTGACCACCTGCACATCGGCCGGGATCACGGTGCCCTGCAGTTGCGCCACACGCGATTGCACGGCATTGGCCACGTCGATGGCGTTTTCGCCCGGCTTCTTGGTCACGGCGATGGTGACGGCCGGATGTTCGGCGGCGTCCTGCCCTGCGGTGCCGTGCCACACGTACTGCGTGCTGGGCGGCCCACCGTCGCGAACCTGGGCCACTTCGCGCAGGAACACGGGCTTGCCTGCGCGCACGCCCACCACCAGCTCGCCCACCTCTTGCGCGTCGCGCAGGAACGGCCCGGCCTCCAACGCCAGCGCCTGGTTGCCGCGCAGCAGCTCGCCCACGGGCAGGCCCTGGTTGGCCGACTGCAGGGCCTGGCGCAGGTCGGCCACGGTCACGCCCATGCCCGCCATGCGCGTGGGGTCCATCTCCACCATCACCGCGCGGCCGGGGCCGCCGTGGGTGCGTACCTCGCGCGTGCCGGGCACGCGCTTGAGGTCGGCCTCCAGGCTGTGCGCCACGCGCTCCAGGTCGAATGGGCCGGCATCGGCGCGCGTGCTGTGCAGCGTGAGGCTCAGGATGGGCACGTCGTCAATGCCCTTGGGCTTGATGAGCGGCTCCATCACGCCCAGGTGGCGCGGCAGCCAGTCGGCGTTGGAGTGCACGGTGTCGTACAGGCGCACCAGCGCCTCGGTGCGCGGCACGCCCACCTTGAACTGCACGGTGATGACCGCCATGCCAGGCTGCGAGACCGACATCACATGCTCGGAGCCGCTGATCTGCGACAGCACCTGCTCGGCGGGGATGGCGACCATCTGCTCCACGTCGCGCACGCTGGCGCCGGGGAACGGGATCAGCACATTGGCCATGGTGACGTTGATCTGCGGCTCCTCTTCGCGCGGCGTGACCAGCACGGCAAAGATGCCCAGCAGCAGCGCCACCAGCGCCAGCAGCGGCGTGATCTGCGCAGACTGGAAGAAGCTTGCGATGCGGCCCGAAATGCCCAGCGCGGGCGTCTGGTGTTCCTGCGTCATGGTGGCGATCCTTTCAGCGTGCGCGGGCCGCGGTCTGCGGCTCGGTCAGCACGGCTTCGCCTGCGGCAACGCCGCTGAGCACTTCCACCCGCCCGCCTTCGGCCCGGCCCAGGCGCACCTGGCGCAGCTGGGGCTGGCCGCCCGCGCCCAGCACGTACAGGCCGGTGAGCTCGGCGCGGCGCACCACGGCGCTTTGCGGCACGGTGATGCGCGCACCCTCACCCGCGCCCGGCGCACCGGGCAGCCACAGGCGTGCAAACAGCCCTGGGCGGGCACCGGCCAGGCCTGCGGGCAGGTCAGCGCGCACCTGCACCGTGTGCGTGGCGGGGTCCACGGTGGGCAGCACCTGCACGCGCTGCGGCGTGGCCTGTGCGCCCTGGCCCGCCAGTTCCACACGCACGTCCTCCGGCTTGGCGCCTGCGGGCAGGGCCGACTGGGGCACGGCGGCCGTCACGCGCAGTTGCGCCGGGTCGTAGAGCGTGAGCAAGGGGCGTCCGGGCATGGCCATGTCGCCCAGGGCCACAGGCACCTCGGCCACCACGCCGGCATAGGGCGCGCGCACCACGTGCAGGCCGGTTTGCGTGCGCGCGGCGCCCGCCTGGGCGGTTTGCGCGCTGGCCTGGGCGCGGGCGGCACGCACCTCGGCCTCGGCGCGGTCCAGCGCGGCCTGGCTGATGTACTTCTTGGCAAAGAGCTGCTTCTGGCGCTCGTACTCGCGCGTGGCCACGTCGAGCTGCGCACGTGCGGCCTGCACCTGGGCATCGACGGCAGCGGCGCTTTGGTCTGCACTGCGCGCATCGATGCGCAGCAGCAACTGGCCCGCCTGCACCGTGTCGCCCGCCTTGACGGCCAGCTCCACCACGGCGCCGGGCACCTGCGCGGCCACCACGGTCTGGCGCTGCGCCTCGACCACGCCGTCGTAGCTGCTGCGGCCCGCCTGGCTGGCGGCCTGGGCGGGCTCGGTGGCCCACGGTGCCGCCAGTACCGCAACCGGGGCGGTCGCCAGTGCCAGCGCCAGGGCCGCCTGTGAGGAAAGGTTCTTGAACATGGGGTGGTTCCTGCCTGTTCTGCCCCGCTCCGGTGTGCGGGTGGGGCTGTTCATGGGATGCGTGTTGCGCTATTATTTGCGCAACTAGTTAAATAGTCAACTAGTTGAAAAGCACACCATGCGCCCTCCTCCTGACACCCCCTGCCCGCCCGGCGGGCCCGCCATTCCGGACGAAGTGCTGGAAGCCGTGGCAGCGCATTTCCACGCCCTGGGCGAACCCACGCGCCTGGCCCTGCTGCAATGGCTGGCCGAGGGCGAGCACACGGTGGGCGGCCTGGCCCGGCGCTGCGGCTGCAGCCCGGCCAATGTCTCGCGCCACCTGGCGCTGCTCATGCGCCACGGCCTGGTGCAGCGCGAACAGCGCGGCCACAGCGCCTGGTACCGCTGCGCCGATGCCTCGGTCGATGCGCTGTGCGACGGCGTGTGCAGCCACCTGGCGCGGCTGGCGCAGCGCCAGCGGGTATTCGGCCCGAACTGACGCACACTACGCGCTTTCACTCCCGTGCCAAGATAGGCGCCCCGCACTTGGCCGCGCCCACTCACCATGATCCTCAACTGTGTTGCCTACGAAAACGGCCGCAAGCTGGCCGATATTGACGTCGAAGCCATCAGCGACTGGCTGCAGCGGCCCGATGCCTTTGTGTGGGTGGCGCTGCGTGACCCCACGCACGAGGAGCTGCGCACCATGCAGGAGGAGTTCGACCTGCACGACCTGGCGGTGGAGGATGCGCTCAAGGGCCTGCAGCGCCCCAAGCTCGAGGAGTACGGCAAGACCTTGTTTGCGGTGATGCGCCTGGTGGAGCCGGACGACGGGGAGCTCAACGTGGGCGATCTGGCGGTGTTTGTGGGGCACAACTTTGTGTTGTCGGTGCGCAGCCGCAGCAAGCAGAACTTTCTGGGCGTGCGCGCCCGTTGCGAGCGCGAGCCGCTGTTGCTGCGCCTGGGCGCGGGCTTTGTGTTCTATGCACTGATGGATGCGGTGGTGGACCGCTACTTCCCGCTGATCGACGATTTCGAGTCGGAGCTGGAGCAAATCGAGCAGGACATTTTCGAGCACGGCACGGCACGCGGCTCGATCGAGCGGCTGTACGCGCTCAAGCGCCGCACCACGGTGCTGCGCCATGCGGTCGCGCCGCTGATGGAGGTGGCGGGCAAGCTGCACGGCGGGCGCGTGCCCGAGGTGTGCACCGGCGCGCAGGAGTATTTCCGCGATGTGCACGACCACCTGGCGCGCATCCAGAACGCGATCGACACCATGCGCGACACCATCGGCACGGCCATCCAGGTGAACCTGTCGATGGTGACCATCGAGGAGTCGGAGACCACCAAGCGCCTGGCGGCCTGGGCGGCGATTTTTGCGGTGTCCACGGCCATGGCGGGCATCTGGGGCATGAACTTTGAGCACATGCCCGAACTGAAGTGGGCCTTTGGCTATCCCATGGCGCTGGGCGCGATCGTCAGCGCCGGTGCCTTGCTGTACTGGCGTTTCCGCAAGGCGGGCTGGCTGTGATTGCATGCCAAATTGGCTTCTAGCGCCTATCCATCAAGCGCAAACAGCTATTATTTTGATAGCAAATCTGGGCTATGTTGGCGGCCCAGGTGCCTGAAGGCCTGCCAGGCCAGCACGGCCCAGACCGTGGTGCGCAGCGCCATGGCGGCCACGGTGCGCATCTCGAAAGCGCCCCCCTGCGCGATGTGCACCCCCAGCGCGGCGAAGGTCAGCGCCGTGGCCGCCGCAATCAAGGCGGCCAGGGGGGCCGCCCAGCGCTGGCGCAGGCCCATGCCCAGGCCCGCCACCACGTAGGCAAAGCCTGCGCCAAAGTTGAACCACAGCACAAAGGGCACGTAGGCCCCGGCCGCCGCGCGCGCCGCCGCGCTGCCAAACAGCACGCCGCCGCCCTCCTTCAGCGTGAGCAGACCGAAGGCCACGGCCAGCAGTGCCATGGTGCGCAGGGCCAGGGTTCCTGGGGCACGGGGGGTGGGGTTGCCAAAGGGCATGCGAGATCTCCTGCCGGAAAGAGCCCTGCACGGGCCAGATACTGTTGTGTTTGCACCACCCGGCTTGCCGCAGAGGCTACCCGGTGGCAGCGGCACGTGCCATCATGGGGCCGCCGCTTCGGCCCACGGGCTGAGGCACCCTGGAGCAAAGGAATCATGGACCTGCAAGCGCGCATGCAACGGCTGACGGACTGGCTACTGGGCACCGAGCCGGCCATGCGCATCCGCATGGGGATGGCCTCGTTTGCGGTGCTGATGATGGCGCTGTGCATCGTGGTGGTGCTGATGCTGGTGCACGCGGGCTTTGGCCGCAAGGACTGGGCCTGGTGGTGGGCGCTGTGCACCGCGGGTGGGCTGATTTCCGTGCTGGTGCTGATCCGCAGCGGCTGGTCGCTCCGCCTGCAGGAGCCCTCGATGACGCAATGGCAGATCCGCTACGCGCTGCTGTGCAACGCCGCCGCCTACGTGCTCCTGGGGCAGGCGCGCGGGGTCGCGCCGGTGATCCTGTCGCTGGTGCTGATGTTCGGCATCTTCGGCATGACGGCGCGGCAGTTGGCCGCCAACATGGCGTACGCCCTGCTGGTGTTCGCGGCGGCGCTGGCCACGGTGGCCATGCTCGATGAGCCGGGGCGCTCGCCCGCGCTGGAAGCGGCGCATGGCGCCATGATCGTGCTGGTGCTGATGGGCAGCACCTTTATTGCCATCCGGCTGCAGCGCATCCGGCGGCGGCTGATGCAGCAAAAGCACCAGCTCTCGCAGGCGCTGGAGCGCATCAGCCACCTGGCCACGCACGACGAGCTCACCGGGCTGGTGAACCGCCGGCACATGGCCGAACTCATCCGCATGGAGCTGCAGCGCTGCGAACGCGCCGGGCGACCGCTGGTGCTGGCGATTCTGGACCTGGACCATTTCAAGAGCATCAACGACAGCGAGGGCCATGCCGCAGGCGATCAGGTGCTGCAGGCATTTGCCCGGACGGTGCAAACCACCGTGCGCAACACGGACGTGTTCGCCCGCTGGGGCGGCGAGGAGTTCGTGCTCATGCTGTACGACAGCGACGCCGCCAGTGCACTGGGCCTGCTGGAACGCGTGCGGGCCAACGTGCAGGCCATGGAGCTGCCGTTCGACGGGCGCAGCGTGCGGGTGACGGTGTCGATGGGCGTGGCGCTGTCTCGGCCGGGAGAGCCCATGGACCGACTCCTGGAGCGCGCCGACGTCGCGCTGTACGAGGCCAAGTCGCAAGGGCGCAACCGCGTGGTGCTGCAGGACGAGGCCACGCCGGGCGTGTGAACAGGCCCTAGATGAAATATGGCTCCAGCGCCCTATTCATGGGCGCAAACAGCTATATTTTTAATAGCAAATCAACCCGCCTTGCGCTGGCGTGCACGCTGCAGGTTGCGCTCTGCGGTGCGCGGGTCCATGCCGTACATGTCGGCAAAGGCTTCCACGGTCTGGCCGCTGGCGTCGAAGGCGCGCAGCAGCGCTTCTTCGCGCGCGTGCTGGGCTGCCAGCTCGGCCAGGGCTTCGTCGAGCAGCACCTGGGCCTGGGTGTCGCGGATGTGCACGCGGGCGCAGTAGTCTTCGCGCGTGAGGCCGCTGGCGTCGATGGCGCGGGCCATGCGGGTGCGGATCTTGGCGCGCCATTCGTCACCGCCACGCTCCTGGCGGCGGCGGTACAGCTCCCACAGGGCGTGGTGCACATGCTCGGGGGCCATGGGCTCCACGCTCTGGCCCTGCAGGTCGTGCCGGGGCTGGCCTGCGGCCACGGCCTGCAGGTAGCGGGTGGAGCGGGTGTGCACGCCCAGCGCGAGCTTGAGGGCTTCGCGCTCGAACTGTTCGGGGTGGGCGGCCATCAGGTCGTCGAAGATGCCGCGCTTGAGCGGCAGCGGCGCCTCGCCAAACAGGCGCGGGTACAGCGCCGCCAGCTCCAGCAGCGCAGGCGGCTGGGGGCGGCTGGGCCGGGTCGCGGCGGCAGCGGGGGCGGCATTGCCCCCCGGCGCACGGCGGCCCGGGCGGCCACGGCCCTGGCGGCGCGCGCCATCAGGGCGCTGCGCGGCCTGCGCAGGGGCAGGCGCCGCATCGCCGGGGGCGGCGGGGGCAGGAGAGGAGGCGTCGGTGGCCGGCACGGAATCGGTCATGGGAGGCAGGGTTTGCAGGAAAACAAGCCCGCGATCATCTCAGAAATCGGCTGCGCGGCTCATGCAAGCGCATCGTCCAGCACCTGAATCCAGTGGCGCACGGGCGTATCGGTGCCGCTTTGCAGGTGGGTGATGCAGCCGATGTTGGCCGAGATGATGACCTGCGGCGCGAGCTGGCCCAAGTGGCCGAGCTTGCGCTCGCGCAGTTGCTGCGACAGCGCGGCCTGCAGAACCGAATAGGTGCCCGCCGAGCCGCAGCACAGGTGCGACTCCTGGGGCAGGCGCACGTCAAAGCCCAGCGCGCGCAGGTGTTCTTCGACGGTGCCGCGCAGCTTTTGCCCGTGCTGCAGCGTGCAGGGCGGGTGGTAGGCCAGCACGCCGGGCAGCGCGCCCTGGGGCTTGCTGCGCAGGCGCTCTTGCAGCCGGGGGGTGATGTCGGGCAGCAGTTCGGACAGGTCGCGCGTGAGTGCGCTGATGCGCGCAGCCTTGTCGGCGTACTGCGCATCGTGCTGCAGCAGGTGGCCGTATTCCTTGACGGTGACACCGCAGCCCGAGGCGTTCATGACGATGGCTTCGACCTCGCCCTTTTCCACCCAGGGCCACCAGGCGTCGATGTTGGCGCGCATCTGCGCCAGTCCGCCTTCCTGGTCGTTGAGGTGGAACTTGACCGCACCGCAGCAGCCCGCCTCGCGCGCCACCACAGTCTGTATGCCTGCGGCGTCAAGCACGCGCGCGGTGGCGGTGTTGATGCCCGGCATCATGGACGGCTGCACGCAGCCTTCGAGCATGAGCACCTTGCGTGCATGCTGGCGCGTGGGCAGGGTGCCTGCGTCCTCGCGCGCGGGCACCTTGGCGCGCAGGGCCTTGGGCATGAGGCCGCGCACGGCCTGGCCCATCTTCATGGCCGGGCCGAACAGGGGCGACGGCAGCCCTTCCTTGAGCGCCCAGCGCACGGCGCGCTCGCCCGCCGGGCGCGGCACTTTTTCGTCCACGATCTTGCGGCCAATGTCCACCAGGTGGCCGTACTGCACGCCGCTGGGGCAGGTGCTTTCGCAGTTGCGGCAGGTCAGGCACCGGTCCAGGTGCAGCTGCGTGCTGCGCGTGGGCTGTGCGCCTTCGAGCACCTGTTTGATGAGGTAGATGCGACCGCGTGGGCCGTCGAGCTCGTCGCCCAGCAACTGGAAGGTGGGGCAGGTGGCGGTGCAAAAGCCGCAGTGCACGCATTTGCGCAGGATGGCTTCGGCCTCGGTGCCTTCGGGGGTGCCTTGGAATTCGGGGGCCAGTTGGGTTTGCATGGCGGCTCTCGGGGGGATGGGGTGCGGACAGGGGTTCAGGGGTGGTCGTGCGCATCCGGCGCAGCGGGGGCTTGCGCGCCAGGGGCTGCCGGGGCGTTGCGCCGTGTCCGTGGCCACAAGCGGGCACGGTCGATCCACAGCGGGGGCACGGCCAGGGCGCACAGCACCAGCGCCAGCGGCACCACAAAGACGAAGCCCACGTGCTTGAAGCCCGCCGCCCCGGCAATGCCGCCCACCAGGAACATGGCCGTGAGCCCGGCAAACAGGGCCAGGCGCTGGTGGTTGGCGCGCACGCGCAGCTCGGGCCGCTCGGCGCTGTGGTTCCAGTACAGCAGTTTGCCCAGCTCGATGCCCAGGTCGGTGATGGTGCCGGTCATGTGGGTGGTGCGGATCTGGGCGGCCGACATCTTGGTGACGGTGGCGTTCTGCAGGCCCATGATGAAGGACAGCAGCAAGACCGTGGCGGGCACGGCAAAGGGTGTGCGCCAGTGCAGCGTGGCCGCCCCCAGCAGGCCGAACGCCAGCATGAGCATCGCCTCGATCAGCAGCGGCAGCGCGTAGGTGCTGTGCAGTTTGCGCTTCTTGGCCCAGTGGATGAGGATGGTGGTGACCGCAGCCCCGGACACGAACGCCAGCAAAGCCCCCAGCGCGCCGAGTACCAGCACGGTATTGCCCAGCACCAGGTGGTCGGCCAGCATGGACAGGAAGCCCGTCATGTGCGAGGTGTAGAGCTTGACCACCAGAAAGCCGCCCGCATTGATCGCACCGGCATTGAACGCCAGCAGCAGGCCCAGGCGGCGGTTGCTGTCGCTGGTGCGGTGCTGTCCGGTCAGGTGGCGAAAGCGGCGCATGTCAATCCATGCCGACCGATGCGCCAGGGTTGAAGATCCCGGCCGGGTCAAAGCTCTGGCGCACGCGCTCGTGCAGGGCGCGCAGTGCGGGGGGCAGGCCGCCTTCGGGCGCGGCGGCGGCGGCATCGGACGGTCTGAACCGCCGCGCATGGCCACCCACAGCGCGCGCGGCTTCGCGCAGCGCGTTGGCATGGGCTGCGGGGGCCCACACCCAGCGCAACGCGCCATGCCATTCGATGAGCGGCGGCATCAGGTCTGCGGGCAGGTCCAGCGCGGGCGCCGCGGTGGGCACGGACAGGCGCCACAGGTCCAGCCCGGTGTCGGGTGCGCCTGCGGCAAACCAGGGCAGGCGCTGGTCACGGCAGGCCTCCCAATCGGCAGCAGCGGCGCTGGCGTCCATGCGCTCGCCTCCAAGGCTGCGGCAGGCGGACTCGACCGCAGCGCTGGCGCCGCGCAGGCGCAGGTACAGGGTGTCGGCCCCGGCATCGTGCACCCAGCAACTGGCGTTGAGCGGCAGCGGCTGGCCGCACCAGGCCTGCAGGCGACCCAGCGCGTCGGACTGGCTGCATTCAAAGCGCAGCGTGGCCTCGGCCGGGGGCACGGGCAGCACTTTGAGGCTGACTTCGGTGAGCACCCCGAGCTGCCCCCAACTGCCCGCCATGAGGCGCGAAACGTCGTACCCGGCCACGTTCTTCATCACCTGGCCGCCAAAGCGCAGGTCCTGGCCCAGGCCGTTGATCATGCGCACGCCCAGCACGTAGTCGCGCACACCGCCCGCACTGGCGCGCGCCGGGCCCGCGAGGCCGGCGGCCACCATGCCGCCCACGGTGCCGCCGCGGGCAAAGCGTGGGGGCTCGAAGGGCAGGTACTGGCGCTGCTGCGCAAGCACGTGCTCCAGCTCGGTCAGCGGCGTGCCCGCGCGCACGGTCACCACCAGCTCGGTGGGTTCGTGGTTGACGATGCCGTGGTAGGGGCGCGTGTCCAGCAGCTCGCCCAGCGGCAGGCTGCCCATGCCTTGTTTGGTGCCCCCGCCGCCAATGCGCAGCGGGGCCTGGCGCGCGTGGGCGGCGCGCACCTGGTCGATGAGGGTTTGCAGGGCCTGGTCCATGGCGGGGAATGGTACGCGCCAGGGCCGCGCCGTGCATGGCCTGCGCGCGCGCCGGGGCATGAATTTTCTGCACAGGGGGGATGAGCGATTTCGGCCGCAGCGCCTGGCATGATGCCAATGGTCACTCGATTGCTATGCTTTTGATAGCTGCTTGCGCTGAAAGTACGGGCGCTGGAGGCCAAAATGGCAAAAAGCCCGCCCTTGGAGGGGGCGGGCAAGCTCGGAGGGTCTCGCAGGCCCTGCACCGGCGCCACCAGACACCGGTGCAGGGCGGGGCCGCTTACCGCGAGTAGGCGGTTTCGCCGTGGGAGGTGATGTCCAGGCCTTCGCGCTCGGCCTCTTCGCTCACGCGCAGGCCCACCAGCAGATCGGCGATCTTGTAGGCCACCACGGCCACCACGCCCGACCACACCAGGGTGATGAGCACGCTCTTGATCTGCACCCAGACCTGGTGGCCCATGGCGTAGGTGTCGGGGGTCAAGCCGCCCGTGCCGCCCAGGCTTTGCGAGGCGAACACGCCCGTCAGGATGGCGCCCACAATGCCGCCCACGCCGTGCACGCCGAACACGTCGAACGCGTCGTCGGCCCCCAGCATGCGCTTGAGCCCGCCCACGCCCCACAGGCAGACGATGCCAGCGATCAGGCCCATGACGATGGAGCCCATGGGGCCGACGAAGCCCGCGGCGGGGGTGACGGCCACCAGACCTGCCACGGCACCCGAGGCGGCGCCCAGCATGGAGGCCTTGCCCTTGTGCAGCGTTTCGCCTGCCAGCCAGGACAGGGTGGCCGCCGCCGTGGCCAGCACGGTGTTGACGAAGGCCAGGCCCGCCACGCCGTTGGCCGCACCGGCCGAACCGGCGTTGAAGCCAAACCAGCCCACCCACAGCAGCGACGCACCCACCATGGTCAGCGTGAGGCTGTGCGGCGTCATGGCCTCGCGGCCGAAGCCGATGCGCTTGCCCACCATGTAGGCACCCACCAGAGCCGCGATACCGGCGTTGATGTGCACCACGGTGCCGCCCGCGAAGTCGAGCGCGCCGTCCTTGGCCAGCAGACCGCCGCCCCACACCATGTGCGCCATGGGGATGTAGCTGAAGGTGAACCACAGCACGGCGAAGATCAGCACGGCAGAGAAGCGGATGCGCTCGGCAAACGCGCCCACGATCAGCGCCACGGTGATGGCGGCAAAGGTGGACTGGAAGGACACGAACACGTACTCGGGAATCGTGGGCAGCAGGCCCGAGAGCGTGTCGGGCGCAATGCCCTTGAGGAAGAGCTTGTCGGTGCCGCCAAAGAACTGCCCTTCACCCGAGAAGGTCAGGCTGTAGCCGTACAGGGCCCACAGCACGCTGATGAGTGCGAACACCACGAACACCTGCACCAGCACGGACAGCATGTTCTTGGAGCGCGCCAGACCACCGTAGAACAGGGCCAGGCCCGGAATGGTCATCAGAATGACGAGCAGCGTGGAGGTCAGCATCCAGGCGGTGTCGCCCGAGTCGAGCTTGGGCGCGGGGGCCGGGGCCTCGGCGGGAGCCGCTTCGGCCACGGCGGGGGCAGCGGGGGCTGCGGCCGCAGGGGCTGGCGCAGCGTCGGCGGGTGCGGTCACGGCCGCGGGCTCGGTGGCCGCAGGCGCCTGGGCCCAGGCCAACGGCCCGGCGGCCCACAGGCCCAGCCCCAGCACCAGGGAGGCAAGCAGTTTTTTCATGGCAGATCCTTGCGTTCGGAATGGGGAGGGTGGGGTCAGATGGCGTCCGGGCCGGTTTCGCCGGTGCGGATGCGGATGACCTGTTCGAGCGGCGCGACAAAGATCTTTCCGTCACCGATCTTGCCGGTGCGGGCGGCGCCTTCGATGGCTTCGATGGTGCGGTCCACCAGGTCGTCGGCCACTGCGGCTTCGATCTTCACCTTGGGCAGGAAGTCCACCACGTACTCGGCGCCGCGGTACAACTCCGTATGGCCCTTCTGGCGGCCGAAGCCCTTGACCTCGGTCACCGTGATGCCTTGCACCCCGATGTCGGAGAGCGCCTCGCGCACTTCGTCGAGCTTGAACGGCTTGATGATGGCAGTCACCATTTTCATTTTCAGGTCCTCCTTACAGGGTTTTGGTCAGGGTGACGATCAGGCGCGACTTGTTCACGTGCCCGAAATACGCCTTCTTGCTGGCCCCGACCACGGCCGCGCCCAGCGAGAGGCCGCCACCAAAGTCGTAGGCACCGCCCAGGCTGTAGTCGGTGTAGTTGGGCACGCCCGTGTCCTTGATGTCGCCCGCAAAACGGGTGAAGCCCAGCGAAGCCTTGAGCGTGGTCTTGGGGAACACCTCCTGCGCAAAGCCCAGCGCCAGGTAGCCGGTGTTGCGGCCCTTGCGGCCCGAACCCGACTTGGCGCCGGCAAAGCCGAAGTAGTCGTCCGACACGGTGTGCGAATACTTGGCCGTGACCGGGCCCCAGGTGGCTGCGGCATACAGCTCGGTGGTGTTGCCGGTGCTGTTGCCGGGGTACACGTAGGTCAGTGCGCCCAGGTCCCAGTCCAGCCCGGCGCCCTTGAATTTGTAGCCGCCGTACAGGTCCATCTCGATGGAGTTGCCACTGAGCCAGTCCACGCTGGAGTTCCAGTTGCCCACGTACCAGCCGGACTCGCCGAACGCGTAGTCGAAGCCGCCCTGCACCGCAGGCTTGACGGCCTTGGACCGGCTCGCGTCCTGGTCCTGGCCACGGAACTTGTAGTTGGTGGTGAGGCTGAGGTTGCCGCTCAGTTGCGCGCTGGCCACCAGGGGCAGGGCCGCCACCAGGGCGACGCCCAGGGCCTTGAGGGATGCGTGGTTCATGGTCACTCCTGTAAAGATTCGTTGCGATAAGCCCTCAAAGCACAGACCATGCCAAGCCCTTGCACCCCTGCGCTGGCGCGCTGCGGCGCCGTTCCCGGCTACAGTGCGGGGGCTTGTGTGCGGGAGCACGCACCGCTGTGGTGCACCAGGCCCCGCCCCTGCCTTGCACTTGATTGGGGAGAACACCGCCGATGAGTCTTGCTTTGGTGCAAAGCCGCGCGCTGCTGGGCCTGGCCGCGGCGCCCGTCACCGTGGAGGTGCACCTGGCCAACGGCCTGCCCAGCTTCACGCTGGTGGGCTTGGCCGAGGTCGAGGTGAAGGAGGCCCGCGAGCGCGTGCGCTCGGCGCTGATGAACGCGGGCCTGGAGTTCCCCAGCAACAAGCGCATCACCGTGAACCTGGCCCCTGCCGACCTGCCCAAGGACTCGGGCCGCTTCGACCTGCCCATTGCCCTGGGCATCCTGGCCGCCAGCGGCCAGATCGACGCGGCACGCCTGGCGGGTTGGGAGTTTGCGGGGGAGCTTTCGCTCTCGGGCGAACTGCGCCCGGTGCGCGGCGCCCTGGCCACCAGCCTGGCGCTGCACGGCATGCAGGCCGGCGTGCGCCTGGTGCTGCCTCCGGGCAGCGCCGAGGAGGCCGCACTGGTGCCCGGCACCCAGGTCTGGCGTGCGCGCCATCTGCTGGATGTGGTGCAGCCGTTCCTGCCCGACGGCGCTGCCGCCCTGCCCCTGGAAGACGCCGCCACCGATGGCGGCGGCTGGGCGCGCATGCAGCCCCAGCCAGCGCGAGCGGCCACCCCCTACCCTGACCTGGCAGACGTGAAGGGGCAGGCCGCCGCCAAGCGCGCGCTGGAGATTGCCGCCGCAGGCGGGCACAGCCTGCTGATGTCGGGGCCGCCGGGTTCGGGCAAGTCCATGCTGGCACAGCGCTTTGCCGGCCTGCTGCCCGACATGGCCGTGGACGAAGCGCTGGAGAGCGCCGCCGTGGCCAGTCTGGCGGGCAGCTTTGCGCTGGAGCACTGGGCCCGCAGACCCACACGCCAGCCACACCACACGGCCAGCGCCGTGGCGCTGGTGGGCGGGGGCTCGCCACCCAGGCCGGGGGAGATTTCACTGGCGCACCACGGGGTGCTGTTCCTGGACGAGCTGCCCGAGTTCCCGCGCGCCGCGCTCGAAGCGCTGCGCGAACCGCTGGAGACCGGACGCATCACCATTGCGCGCGCAGCGCAAAGCGCTGAGTTCCCGGCGCGTTTTCAGCTCGTTGCCGCCATGAACCCCTGCCCCTGCGGGCACCGGGGTGACACCCGGCGCGCCTGCCGCTGCACCCCCGACCAGGTGGCACGCTACCAGGCCAAGCTCAGCGGCCCGCTGCTGGACCGCATCGACCTGCACGTAGAAGTACCCGCCCTGGCACCACAGGAGCTGCTGCAGACCAGCCCAGGCGAGGCCAGCGCCGTGGTGCGCACGCGCGTGGCCCTGGCCCGGCAACGGGCCCTGCAGCGCCAGGGCGCGCCCAACCAGGCTTTGCACGGGCAGCAGATCGACACCCAGGCCCGGCTGGAGCCCGCAGCGGCGCAGTTCCTGCAGACCGCCGCGGCACGGCTGGGCTGGTCGGCCCGTGCCACGCACCGGGCGCTCAAGGTAGCCCGCACCATCGCCGATCTGGCGGGCGCCGAAAGCACGCAAGTGGCCCATGTGGCCGAGGCCATGCAGTACCGGCGCACGCTGCACGACTGAAGCCTGGCCAGGCGCAGGTGGTTTGACGGACAATATGCGGGTTTTCCCGCGCCATGGGGTGGTCGGATGTGTCGTTTGACTTATGCCCCAAAGCAATAACAAATCGAAGAAACTAGCGATATTGGCGCAATAAGACCTTCCGCCTCCTTTTCTCTTTCTATCCTGACTGACCACACCATGAGCGCATTTCACGAAGAACGCGTGCTGACCGTGCACCACTGGACGGATCGGCTTTTCAGCTTCACCACCACCCGGGACCCGGCGCTGCGGTTCTCGAACGGGCACTTCACCATGATCGGCCTGAAGGTGAACGACAAGCCGCTGCTGCGCGCGTACAGCATCGTGAGCGCCAACTACGAGGAGACCCTGGAGTTCCTCTCCATCAAGGTGCCCGACGGCCCGCTGACCTCGCGCCTGCAACACATCCAGGTGGGCGACACCATCATCGTGGGCAAAAAGCCCACGGGCACGCTGCTCATCGACTACCTGCTGCCGGGCAAGCGGCTGTACCTGCTGTCCACCGGCACGGGCCTGGCACCGTTCATGAGCGTGATCCGCGACCCCGAAACCTACGAGCGCTTCGAGCATGTGGTGCTGGTGCACGGCGTGCGCCAGGTCAATGAGCTGGCCTACCACGACTACATCACCCAGGAGTTGCCCCAGCACGAGTTCCTGGGCGAGCTGGTGAGCCAGCAGCTCAAGTACTACCCTACGGTCACGCGCGAGCCCTTCCGCAACCAGGGCCGCATCACCGATCTCATCAAGACCGGCAAGCTGTTCACCGACCTGGGCCTGCCCGCGCTGGATCCGATCAACGACCGCGTGATGCTGTGCGGCAGCCCCGAGATGCTGGCCGACCTGAAGCAGATGTTGGAACATGCCGACTTTGAAGAAGGCAACACCACGCGGCCGGGCGACTTCGTGATCGAGCGCGCCTTCGTCGAGAAATGAACGCCCACACGCCGCCGCAGCCACAGACGCCCGAGCGGGCGCTGCGCTGCGCGCTGGTGGGCATGCCGGGCGCAGGCAAGTCCACCGTGGGCCGGCAGCTGGCCCAGCGCATGGGGGTGCCCTTTGTCGATCTGGACCACCACCTGGAAAAACAGCTGGGCTGCAGCATCCGCCAGTTCTTTGAAGCCGAGGGCGAGGAGCGTTTCCGGACGCTGGAGTCCGAGGCGTTGGCCGACATCGCCCAGCGCCCCGGCGGCATGGTGCTGTCCACCGGCGGCGGCGCCGTGCTGCGCCCCGAGAACCGCGACTGCCTGCGCCGCTTTGGCGCGGTGATGTACCTGCGCGCATCGCCCGACGACATCTTCCGCCGCATCCGCCACGACAAGACGCGCCCGTTGCTGCAGGTGGCCCAGCCGCTGGAGCGCCTGCGCGAGCTGTACGCCCAGCGCGACCCGCTGTACCGGCAGACGGCGCATTACGTCATCGAAACCGGCCGCCCCTCGGTGGGTACCCTGGTGAACATGATCGTGATGCAGCTGGACCTCGCGGGCCTCACGCCGCAAGCCGCCCCCTGATCACAGCCGCTGGCGCCCCAGCCAGGCCTGCAGGTCTGGCAACGCCATGGGCCGCGCGTACAGGTAGCCCTGGGCCGCATCGCACCCCTCCTGCGCCAGAAAGTCCCACTGCGCGGGCTGCTCGACCCCTTCGGCCAGCGTGGACAGCCCCAGGCTGCGCCCCATGGCAATCACGGTGCGGCAAATGGCCGCATCGTTGGGGTCGCTCAGGATGTCGCGCACAAAGGACTTGTCGATCTTGATCTGGTCCAGCGGCAGGCGCTTGACATAGTTGAGCGAGGAGTAGCCCGTGCCAAAGTCGTCCAGCGAGAAGCGCACCCCGAGCGCCTTGAGCGCCTGCATGGTTTCTATGGTCTGCTCGATGTTCTCCAGCAGCATGCTTTCGGTGATTTCGAGTTTGAGCAGCGCAGGGGCGATGGCATGCAGGCGCAACTGCTCGCGCACCGCGTGCACAAAATCGGGCTGGTGGAACTGGCGCGCGCTCACATTCACGGCCATGCCCAGCCCGGCCAGGCGCGGGTCGGTCTGCCACGCAGCCATGGTGCGGCAAGCTTCGCTCAGCACCCACTGTCCGATGGGAAGGATCAGGCCCGTCGCCTCGGCCAGCGGGATGAAGTCCAGCGGCGGCACCTGCCCGCGCTGCGGGTGTTCCCAGCGCACCAGGGCCTCCACACCCAGACAGCGGCCCTGGGTGTCCACCTGGGGCTGGTAGTGCAACACCAGCTCGTTGCGTTGTACGGCCTGGCGCAGGTCCGCTTCCAATGCGGCGCGGGCATTGAGGCGCGCCTGGATCGCCGGATCGAAAAACCGCACCGTGTTGCGCCCGGCAACCTTGGCTTGGTACATGGCCAGGTCGGCGCGCTTGAGCAGTTCGTCGGTGCCCAGCGCATGGCCCAAAAACATGGACACCCCCACGCTGGCACTGCCCTGGTACTGCACCGCACCGATGGCGCAGGGCTGCGACAGCTGCGCCACCACCTTGTCGCCAATCCTGCCCGCCTGGGCCACGGCGGTTTCCAGGTCTTCATCGAGCTGCTGCACCAGCAGCACGAACTCGTCTCCACCCAGGCGCGCGACCGTGTCGCCCTCGCGCACACAGGTGCGCAGGCGCTGCGCCATCTCGACCAGCAGGCGGTCCCCCATCGCATGGCCGTGGGTGTCGTTGAGGTTCTTGAAATGGTCCAGGTCCAGGTACAGCAAGGCGCGGTACTTGCCGCTGCGCGCACTGGCGGCCATGCTCTGCTGCAGCCGGTCGTGCAGCAGGCGCCGGTTGGGCAGGCCCGTGAGCTGGTCGAAGAAAGCGAGCTGGTAGGCCTCTTCCTCGGCCTGCTTGCGGTCGGTGATGTCGCGCCAGACGCAGTACAGCACGGCATGGTCCTGCAGCTCCAGCCGCGCCAGCGTCACCTCGACCGGCAGGCTGCGGCCGTCGGCACGGTAATGCTCCCATTCAAAGCGCGCCAGGCCATCGCGCAGCGCGCGCTGCATCATCTCCTCGGCCTTGTCGAACGAGGCGCGCCCGTCGGGCTGGAACTCGGGCGAGAGCCGCGAGGGGTGCTGCAGGATGTCTTCGCGCCGTGCATAGCCCAGCGCCTGCACCGCCGCCAGGTTGCAGTCGGTGAACGCGCCGTTCTCAATGATCCAACACGGGTCGGGTGAGTTGTTGAACAGGTCGCGAAAGCGCTGCTCGCTG